>OFRZ01000035.1_pt1 | contig 127664 bp, 113 predicted proteins | sample 1543181 | NCBI WGS metagenome assembly OFRZ01 (sample SAMN04209245, study PRJEB22552) | human gut metagenome | biome: gut; material: feces | host: Homo sapiens | place: USA: Oklahoma | reverse complement strand
TGTAGCCGCAGTAATTATACTTTCGTTAAAATATCAGGATTTTTTTCTGAACAAAACAGCCCTCACGGTTCTTGACTTATCTCTATCATCTTTTGGGGTAAAAGAGCCCATAATGCGCTGCCGCACAAATTAAACGGCAGCGTCTTTTACATTCTGCTTCCTGACTCCCACAGCCGTTTCCCGCCTTCCATTATTCGTTCTCTCACATAAGCATCGCACCGACAGTCCCTAAAATTATAAATACCAGGAGCGCAATCACCCACGGAAATACCAGAAGCAGTTCCGTTATATCCTTGAGTATATAGAAAAGATTCATCGGTTCTATGTCGTCTGCCTGTACGCTTGTCAATTTCCCCTCCGGACCGATGAGCTTCACCAGCGGATAATTATACAAACGAATACGTCCAACGGACATCCAGAGGATAAGTGAGCAGGGAACTGACAGACAGAGCCATACCACCATGGCAGACCAGCAGATCGGCCCCGTCATCCCGCTGCCGTAATAAATCAAAAGCGCGAAAACGGCAGGCAAAAAGTTAAGCAAAAGCAGGAATACCCCAATCTGTATCCACCGCTCCCATGAATAAAAGCTGATTTTTACGGGAGCCATCTTCCCTTTAACCTTTTCAAAGAAGACGGGAGCCTCAAAATCTTTTTCAGGAAACGCCTCTTCTTTTACGATGAGACGGATCCCTTTTCTTTCTGCCCGGCAGTTCTTCCCCTGCCGGATAATCTTTCTGATCCTGGCAGACCTGCCGTCACTGAATCCCGCAAAGAAAATGATGCCGAAAACAAGCCCCACCATCCCCGCAACATACACCTCGTAATCAGAAAGGAACAGCATCACGATGAATACGAAAACTGTCATAAGGAGCGGTTCAACGATCCAGGGCCAGCTTTTCTTTTTTTCCCCTACAGAGACAGCAATTCTCCCTGTCTGGCCGTTAACCGCCGCAAGCTTTCCCTTTCCGGCGATGATATAAAGCGGAAGAAGGGCGGGAATGCTTAATAGGTTTTCTCCTTTGGCATGAAGCTTGACACCTGATGTTTCCATCACTTTTTCAACAATGGGAAGATAGTCCGCTTCCACTTCTTCCAAAACCCGTTGCTCTGCCGCTCCGCCCGATATATCAGGCAGCTTCACACGCTGCCCTGCGATATAGCCGAATTCAAAAGGAACTGTGCCTTTCCAGTCAAACGGCTCCGCATGGTCAAGAACCATATTATCCAGCTGATTGGACGTATTTACCGCCATACCGTTGATAAAGCTTCCGCAGATATATTTTTTATCGGAAAATGCCTGATCCCGGAATACGGTACAGCGGACAGGACCTTTTACGATTTGATAAGGAAGATAATAACCTTTAAGACTTTTTATGTTTTTCTCTACCCATCCCGCCTCCTTTGTCCTCTTATTTTTTACTGCCCATGCCGTAAGCCGCTCTGACGCTTCCTTTTCTGTCAGGACAAAGGGGATAAACACTTCCGGCAAATTATCGTGAAACGTAAAGGCACGCCTTACAAGATTTCCCCCGCAAAACTCACAGCGCCCGACAGCTTCTCCTTCGGGAATCAGTATCTCGGCTCCGCAGTTTTTACAGATATGGACCGATGGATGAATATCCCCGCTGTTTACCCCGGAATGGCGCCTTTTAAGTGCCCGCCATTTTTTTAAACGTTCCACCGGTTCTTTGGCATCTACTTTCTGCCCACAGTACCGGCACTGATAAATTTGATGGATAATGTCAAACTCTGCCGGTGCTCCGCAGGCAGAACAACGTATTTCCAACGGATTTTTTGATTCCTCTGTCATAAAGATTCCTCCTTACCGCTGCTGCGTCTCTTACGCCGTTCCTATGAACGGATATCCGTTTCTTTCGGAAAGATTCTTGAAATAGGGAATAAATACGGACAGATCCATCGGCACTCCTGCGGCCCCCCCTTCTCCATGACCGCTGACCTGCCGATCCCCTTCATGAACAATTCTTAAATCCCAGCTGCTTCCAAGAGCAGTATTTCTTTCATACACACCATTGTCAAGATAAATTTTCTCCGTATTTTCTATGTCTGTAAGAGCCGCAAATACATTTCCCTTTGTACCAGATGCCAGATGCCACCTGCCTCCGCTCTTCCCCATTATCCCGACAGAACGCTGCCTTTACATGGACACTCTACCCGGCAGGTATGGCGGAAAAAAATAGGTTCCCCACGAATAGAAATTGTCCAGCACATAGGAATGCCCGAACCGGAACCGGAGATAAAAAGAAACCATCCGCCCATGCGGTATCTCTTTTCCTTCTTTGGTATCACTATAATCAGAAAGTCCGCCGCATTCCGGCAAAATTGAATCGTTTCCCATACAACCTCCCCACAGCAGCAAACTCAACCCTGTTGTACCTGCTGCAGTCCATACCTTTTGTGCATAACCATATTCTCCCTATAGAATTTGTTCCACCGCTCCGTGATTTCCATCCTTATACATAAGAGAGCTTACTCATTTATCAATTTCACCTGTTATCCTCCTTTTAAAATCTGATTTTTGATTTCTGTTTTTCCTATCGCCGCGTTCTTTTGATAACAGACGACAGAAGCCGTCAACAAACGGGCAGATTGCGGTTTATGATTTACGACCTCCGGATTCCGATTTCTGTTTCTAATATTAGTATACAAAATTTGAACAAAAAAAATAACCTGCCACAAATGACAGGTTTTATCCGCTCCCATAAACCGGATTTTCCACATTCAATTCATGGAAGCGGTTATTTTTCAGATGGCAGGTTTTATTTTGCTTCTGCCGCCGCTTTCATAGCCGTGCGGGCCGCAGAAATTGTTCTTTCCAAATCATCTTCGCTGTGCGCATAAGACATAAAAAGTGTTTCAAAGGGAGAGGGTGCCAGGTAGATCCCCTGTTCCAGCATGGACAGGAACCACGCCTTGAACTTCTTTCCATCACATGCGCAGGAGTCTTCATAGTTAAGAACAGGTTTATCGTTAAAGAAGAGACAAAACATGGATCCCGACTGATGGACCTGTACCGCCACACCAGCTTCTGCTGCCGCATCCAGCCAGCCGTCGAGCAGCCTCTTTGTCTTTTCTTCCAATATTTTATAGAAATCGGGAATAGTCCTGATCATTTGAAGCGTTTCCAGTCCCGCAGTTACCGCCAGGGGATTTCCTGACAAAGTTCCTGCCTGATAAACGGAACCATCAGGCGCAATGCAGTTCATGATATCCCTTTTCCCTCCATAAGCCGCCGCAGGTAAACCGCCGCCGATAATTTTCCCAAGGCATGTCATATCGGGAATAATACCGTACTTTCCCTGTGCGCCATGGAGTTCTGTACGGAAACCGCACATGACTTCATCAAAAATCAGGACGGTGCCATGCTTTTCTGTTTCACGGCGAAGTGTCTCCAAAAAATCGTCAACAGGAAGGACACACCCCATATTTCCTGCCACCGGTTCTACAATGACCGCAGCAATCTCGTCACCTTCGTCATCCATCTTTTTTACAAAAGCATCAATATCGTTATAAGGAACAACGACCGTGTCTTTCGCTGTACCTTTTGTGACACCCGCACTGTCAGGACTGCCGAAAGTCGCTGCACCCGATCCGGCTTTCACAAGGAGACTGTCGCCATGCCCATGATAGCAGCCGACAAACTTCAATATTTTATCTCTTCCTGTATAACCGCGGGCAGCACGAAGAGCGCTCATCGTCGCCTCCGTTCCGGAAGAAACAAGTCTTATTTTTTCAATGGATGGGTAGAAAGCAGTAACCAGTTTGGCCAGTTCCGTTTCTATCACTGTCGGCGCGCCGTAGCTTGTACTGTTTTCCGCCGCTTCTTGAATCGCGGAAATCACTTGGGGATGGGCATGTCCCAAAATCATAGGTCCCCAGGAGCCGACATAGTCTATATAGGTATTTCCATCAATATCGGTAATATGCGATCCCTTTGCCGATGCAATAAACGGCGGCGGACAGTCCATATGCGGATAGGAACGGACCGGGCTGTTCACTCCGCCGGGCATGTAATTCCGCGCCTCTTCAAAAGCCGCTCCAGACCGGGACAGGTTCATCATCTTCCCGCCTCCTCTTTCAGCCACCTTGCCGCGTCAAGCGCATGATAGGAAATAATCATATCTGCCCCTGCCCGCTTCATTGACAAAAGGGTTTCCATGACAATCCGCTTTTCATCAATCCACCCGTTAGCAGCAGCCGCTTTCACCATGGCATATTCACCGCTCACATTATACACTGCCACAGGACGGTTGATCCGCTGACGGACCTGATGAACAATATCCAGGTAAGCAAGGGCAGGCTTCACCATGATGATATCGGCGCCTTCTTCCATGTCCAAATCCACTTCCTTCATCGCCTCACGGCTGTTCGCAGAATCCATCTGGTATCCGCGGCGGTCGCCGAACCGGGGGGCCGAATCGGCCGCATCACGGAAAGGCCCGTAATACCCTGATGCATACTTTACCGCATAGGACATGACGGATATATGAGAAAACCGATTTGTATCCAGCGCGTTTCGGATGACAGAAATACGCCCGTCCATCATATCGGAAGGAGCAATGATATCCGCACCGGCTTCCGCCTGGGAAACGGCAACTTTCGCCAGCAATTCCAACGTGGGATCATTATCCACTTCATGACCGCAGAGCTGCCCGCAGTGTCCGGAATTAGTATACTGGCAGAGACACACATCACCTACAATAATAAGATCAGGAAATTCTTTTTTGATTGCCATCATTGCCCGCTGCACAGGACTTTCCATATCCCAGGCAGAAGAACCGATGTCATCTTTATAAGAAGGCAGCCCAAATATTTCCACCGCAGGGACCCCGAGACTGACGATTTCCTCCGCCTGTTTGACCGCCTGATCCACAGACAGATGATAGCAGCCGGGCATACTCGGTATTTCTTCTTTCACATTTGGCCCGGGAACAACAAAAATCGGATAAATAAAGTCATTGATTTCCAGAGACGTTTCCCGTACCATGCTGCGGACAGCAGCAGTACGCCTTAAACGGCGCGGACGCAGTGTATTCAATTTCATTCTTTCGCAACTCCTTTCACAATCGCTTCTGTCAGTCCGTCAATTGTAAATGTATCGGAAATAATCTGCGGTTCTAAGCCGTACTTTCGGCAGGCATCCGCAGTAATCGGCCCGATACATGCCAGGGACACTCCGTCAAGCAGTCCCGTTTTCCCGTCCAGCTGGTCTACCAGATTGAATACGGTAGATGAACTGGTAAATGTAATGATATCCACTTCATGATTCACAAGAAGTTCCTTTAATTTTTCTTTATTTTCTTCATCACAAACGGTTTCATAAGCTTCCGCCACATCCACATGGCATCCGTAACCTGTCAACATTTCAGGCAGTACGCTTCTTGCCACTTTCGCGCGGGGCAGCAGGATTTTGTCTCCTCGACGGACAAGCGGCTTCATTGCTTCTGCCAAATCTTCCGCCTTGTATGCCGACGGCACGCAGTCTGCCTTGAGGCCGTAGAGGAGCAGCTGCTTATCTGTAGCCGGTCCTATGACAGCAATCTTTACATGACCAAGCGCCCGTGTATCAAATCCTTTTTCATAGATCCTCTTAAAGAAAGCATCTACTCCGTTTTGACTGGTAAATACAATCCAGTTATATTCGGCAAGTTTTTCAATCCCCTGATCAATACTTGCCCAGCCATCATCGGGGGATTCAATTTTGATGGATGGAATCTCCGTACAGAATGCCCCCAAGTCTTCCAGCACTTCCGTCAGCCGGGAAGCCTGCGTGCGGGAACGGGTAATGACCACATGCTTTCCGAAAAGCGGCTTATTGTCATACCAGCGCAATTGCTCGCGAAGGTTGACTACATTCCCGACAATAAATACGGATGGCGGCTTGATGCCATATTTCTTGACTGCTTCCGCCGCCTCTCCAAGTGTAGTGGTATACGTTTCCTGATAGGGACGGGTACCCCAGCGGACAAACGCCGCCGGTGTGTCTGCGCTTTTTCCGTAACGGATCAGTTCTTCGGCAATATGCTGCGTACGGCCTACGCCCATAAGAAACACAAGCGTATCCACAGCGCCCGCCAGTTTTTCCCAATGAATGTCAGAATGGCCTTTTGTCGGATCCTCATGTCCCGTGATAACGGCAAAGGATGCCGCCACCTTCCTGTGGGTCACAGGAATACCCGCATAAGCGGGAGCCGCAATCGCCGACGTCACTCCCGGCACTTCCTCAAAGTCCACGCCTGCCGCACGGAGCACTTCGATTTCTTCTCCCCCGCGCCCAAAAACAAAGGGGTCTCCCCCTTTTAAGCGGGCAACAATTTTCCCTTCTTTCCCTTTTTCAGCAAGAAGGCGGCTGATATCCTGCTGTGTCATTGTATGGCTGCCGCAGCTTTTTCCTACATAGATGTATTCCGCATTCTTATTGGCAAAACGAAGAATCCGTTTATCCGCCAGATAATCCCCGACAATAACATCCGCTTTTTCAAGACAGCGTTTCCCTTTCAGTGTAAAAAGTTCGGGGTCGCCCGGACCTGCTCCGATTAAGTATACCTTTCCCTTCTTCATCCGTTTCTCCTCATCCATCATTTTCTTAATTTCTCTAAAATGCGGCCGCCACCATCGGCAATCAATGCTTCCGCCAAACTTTCTCCCAGCTGCTTTGCATCCTGCGTCTGCCCATTAAGGCTCCTTTTGTACATCTCTTTCCCATCAGGTGATCCAATGAAAGCCACCGCCTCTATATGCCCAAGAAACGGAACTGCATAGATACCTGCAGGCACTTTACAGTCACCACCGACTTTTTCCAGAAATGCTCGTTCTGCCATTATACAGGATGCCACTTTTTCATCATGGATAAATTGAATAATCTCCATTGTTTCATCATCACCGATTCTTGTTTCAATAGCCATAACACCCTGCCCCGCCGCAGGTATGCTATCACAGGTAGAAATATAAGATTGGATCCGTTCTTGCAGTCCAAGCCGTTTCAATCCTGCCGCCGCAAGGATCACTGCATCATAGTTCCCTTCATCCAAATGCCGGAGTCTTGTCTGCACATTCCCGCGAAGCGTTTTTATCTGCAGATCCGGCCGTAAATGGAGCAGCTGCGCCTGTCGGCGGAGACTGGATGTCCCCACGACCGCCCCTTCCGGCAACTCCTGCAGACTGCCATATTCCAAAGATACAAAAGCGTCCCGCGGATCCTCTCTCGCCGTCACTGCCGCCAGTTTCAATCCATCGGGAATTACAGCAATCATGTCCTTCAAAGAATGAACGGCTATATCTGCTTTTTTCTCAAGAAGCAGTTTTTCCAGTTCCTTGATAAAAAGCCCTTTTCCCCCGATTTCAAGAAGAGATCTGTCCAGAATCTGATCGCCTTTCGTCGTCACCGGAAGCAGCTCCACCTGTATTTCAGGATAAGTATCTTCAATCCGTTTCTTCACATATTCTGCCTGCCAAAGTGCCAGCAAACTTTCTCTCGTGGCGATTACAATCTTATCTTTCAACAGCCTTCCCCTTTCCCATATCAAGACTGAACAATGTTTTTACGGCACTCTTGCCTGCACTTTCTTTTTCCGTCCCTGCGTGTTCATGAAGATAAGTCATCGGTTCACGGAGCATTTTTCTCACCAGCATGTGGGTCATATGTTCTATAACCCGCCGCTCTTCCTCTTTTAAATCAGGCAGTTTTCCCATAGCGCGGCGGAGCTCACGTTGACGGATTTGTTCCGCTTTCTCAGAAAGCGACACCATAACGGGCCGCGTGCCGAGATAAGTAAAGCGGTCCAGAATTGATTTAATTTCCTCTTCAATAATAATGGCTGCCCGCTCCGCTTCCGCTTCCCTGAATTTAATATTATTTTCCACGATTTCCTGCAAGGCATCGATATTGCATAGCGTCACATTCTTTATATTCCCTACTTCCGGCTCAACGTCGCAGGGTACGGCGATATCAATGACCACAAGAGGTTTATTATTTCTTTTCATCATAAGATTCCGCACATCCCAGGCCTTCACGATATACTGGGTTGCTCCCGTAGCTGTAATAAACACATCCACATCTTCTGCTGATGCCACCGCCTCATGAAAAGGCAGCGTCGTTCCATCAAACTTGCGTGCCAGCTCCTCTGCCCGCTTTGGATGACGGTTTGTCACAATCACTTCCCTGAGCCCTCTCCCCTGCAAATGCTTCACTAAAAGTTCCGCCGCGTCACCCGCGCCGAAGACGAGAGCCTTTTTCCCTTCCAGACTGCCTAAAATCTTTTCCGCCATCTTAACAGCCGCATAACTCACAGAAACAGCACTTGTTGAGATCCGCGTTTCTGTACGGACTCTTTTCCCCGTGGTAATGGCGCGGTGAAAAAGCGTATTTAAAATGGTACGGGTCGCGTGAACCGCCAAAGCTCCCGTGTAAGCCGTCTTGATCTGGTTAAGGATCTGGCTTTCACCGAGAACCATGGAATCAAGCCCTGAAACAACCCGGAAAAGATGACGGATGCATTCTGTACCTGTATAAAAAAAGAAATATTCTTTTTCTGCTTTACTGTTTCCTGAAAGTGTCAGGAAAAAATGATATAATTTCTCTTTATCTTCCTCATCTTTTAAAACAGCATATATCTCTGTGCGGTTACATGTGGAAAGGACAACCGCCTCCTTAATTCCTTCCTGCTCAGACAAATGGAGCAGCCCATCCCGCGCACTTTCCTCAGAAATAGAAAACTTTTCACGAATATCCACAGAAACAGTTTTATGATTCAGACCTAAGACGGCTAATACCACTGCGTACACGCTCCTCTGCCGCGTCCAGATTTCCCTGAACAACCAATTCCATAACCTGATGTTCAAAAGCAAGACGCCAGAACTTTTCCCTCTGTTCCGCATCCGCCAATCCCTTTTGCAATACCGACCGAAGCGCCCCCATTCTGTCCAGCCATTGTCCATAGGCATCAGGTATTTCAAGGGCAAGCCAGTTTTTCACATACTTTGCCATAGCAGGCGACCGGCCTTCGGTGGACACTGTCACCATAAGCCCCTCTTTTTTTATCCGTGCGGGAATATGGCAATTCCCTAACGCAGGAAAATCCGCCGCGTTATATAAAAACCCCTCCCGCTCGGCTTCCTTCTGTACCGACAGCGCGACCGCCTTATCCCCTGCCGCCGTCACCACCATACAAAAGCCGCCGCACATAGGGGCCTCATAACTTTCCCTGCGCCATGAAATACGCCCTTCCTGGAAAAGAGCCTCCAGATCACTGCAGACTTCGGGTGCGATCACCGTCACCGCCGCCTTTTCCTCCAAAAGCGTACAGACCTTTCTTTGCGCTACATGCCCGCCGCCGATAACAAGACAAGCCCTGCCGTCCATTTTTATATTCACAGGATACATAGTACCTTCTTTGGAGATTATCCCATATTGGAAAAACGTTCTACCGCTTTGCTGAACTTCGCAATGGTTTCTTCCGCATCTCCATGTTCAATTCCATCTAAAACGCAATGATGGAGGTGTCCCTCCAAAACGATCTGTCCCACTCTGTGGAGCGCCGATTTGGCCGCATTGATCTGGGACAGCATATCTTCACAGGCGATATCTTCCTCCACCATACGGTCAATCGCCTGCACCTGTCCGATAATTTTTTTCAATCTTCTGTGCAGGTTTTCTGCATCCATACATTGTCTCATGATCGTCCCCCTGTCCTGTTCTAAAAATATTTCATAAATATGTTCCATTCACCATACTCTTCACCGGTTCGAAACTTTTCCTGTGGATCGGTGTAATTCCCAATGTTCGGATGGCCTCTATATGCTCCGCCGTGCCATATCCCTTGTTTTGCGAAAATCCATAACCCGGGTAGACTTTGTCATACTCATCCATCAGATGATCCCTGTGAACCTTTGCCACGATAGACGCCGCCGCGACAGATGCCGATTTGGCATCCCCGTGGACCAGCGACAGGGACGGTACAGGAAAATGGAGAGGCATGGCGTCTACGATGACCGCCTGCGGCTGTATCTTCAGATTCCGCACCGCGCGGTACATGGCTTCCATCGTTGCCGCATAAATATTCCGCATGTCAATCTCTTCCGGAGAAAGGCTGACAATGGAAATATCCACTGCCGTTTCGTGAATTTTCTTTGCAATTTCTTCCCGCCGCCGGGGCGCCACTTTTTTCGAATCATTAAGTCCCGCAATAAAAAAATGAGGCTTCAAAATAACTGCCGCGACTGTGACAGGTCCCGCCAACGGCCCGCGTCCTACCTCGTCAATTCCGGCAACATACTCCAATCCTTTTTTGTAAAAAGAACTTTCCGGTTCGTACATATCTTCCACACGAAACCGTTCTGCCGATTCCCGATTCAGGCGGCGGATATAGGCATCCACCAGCTGCCGGACACCTTTCCGTTCATCTGCCATAATTTCTTCCAAAACCGTTTTCTCCACGGTTTCCTGTTTCAATATGTCCCTGATTTCAGAAATTGTCATACTTCCTCCACCGGAACAGCGTCAAGTGTAATGCGTCCCAGTTTCCCGCTCCGAAAATCATTAAGTATCATTGTCTGTGCACGGGCATAATCAATCGCGCCTCCGGGAAGAATACAGCCCCGTCTTTTTCCCGCCTGGGCCAGAAGGATTTGGGGATCCGCTGCCGCATCTTCAATTCCGTACTTTTCACGAAGCGCATCAGGTGCCGTTCGTGCAAGCACCCTCATCAGTTCAGGAACTACCGTATCCGCATCAAAGACATCTCCTGCAATCGCTCCGGTCGCCGCCAAACGAAGAGCCGACACCTGATCTTCAAACTTCGGCCATAAAACACCGGGGGTATCCAAAAGATCCAACCCCTGCGAAAGACGGACCCACTGCTTGCCCCGTGTGTGTCCGGGCGTATTGGCTGTCCGGGCCGCCGCTGTTCCTGAAATAAAATTGATAAGAGTTGACTTGCCTACATTGGGAATTCCAAGAATCATGATCCGTACCGATCTCGTTTTCAAGCCGCGGAGTTTCCACTTTTCCAGCATCGGACCGGCCGCCTCTTTGATGAGACGGAGAAATTTCTTTTTATCTTTTCCGTTGCCGCAGCTCATAGATACCGCAGCAACCCCTTTCCTTTTATAGTATGATTCCCAGGCTTTCGTCATTCCCGGATCCGCAAGATCCGCCTTATTCAGTATGACGATGCGCGGCTTCCCCGATAGAAGCTCTTCCACCATAGGATTCGCACTGGACAGAGGAATACGGGCATCCAAAAGTTCCGCCGCCACATCTACCGCTTTCAAGTGTTCGATAATCAGCCGTTTTGTCTTTGCCATATGGCCGGGAAACCATTGTATCAGCATAATAATCCTTTCTATCCCCTAACGGGTTTACCTATGCTCTCTTATTTTACCACATAAGTTCTTTTCATGGGTCGTTCCCGTTTTTCGGGACGGTGTCAAGTTGTTGTGGGTAAAAACCTCTTTTCCCATCCGGTCAATAACCAACTCCTTTGCCCGGACAGTTCTGCAAAAATAAGCACTACATCTCCCCATAAAACTCTATCCAACTCCACCGCTTGCTCCTAAGTCTCTCTCTGATTATACTTAAGCAGACATGAGGAGGACTCTATGGCATTTACTCTCATCTGCCACGTATGCGGGCATAAACTGAAATTATTTGACAGCAGTATAAAAAAACGAAAAGGTATGATCCGTTGCCCCCATTGCAGCGCACGTATCTCCTATGATTTAGACAGCCGAAAAATACAAAAGTCAGGATTTTGGGCGGCGGAAGAACCGGCATTTGATTATCGAACAAAAAATAAGATGCTCAGCCAACTCGAACGGGATAAGAATCGTAAAAATCCCTCCGTGCCACAGGAACAGGAGCCCTTCGGAATGAATCCTTTCCAATCCCGCGCAAGTTTTGCCGAGTTTGATCTAAAAACCGGACAGATAAAGAAAGAATCAGCAAAATCATCTCTATCTGTTCCCATGGCAAGACATTCCTTTCCGCAGAGAATAAGGACCGCTTTGTATTGTAAAAAAGCGGTTCATTCAACTTCCCGAAAACGGATGCATCAGAAATCATTTCTCTCCTTTTCCTGGACTTCCATACTGTTTCAAAAAATCAAAAACTTTTTCCATTGATCACTTCAATTAAAAAATCCTGTAAAGAGACTGATTCTTCTCCCTTACAGGATTTTCTATTATTACAATGCTCCGCTGGCTATGGTAATCCCCACCACTTTTTCCGCGCCTGCCCGCATAAGTTCATGGGCAGCAGATTCCATCGTAGCGCCAGTGGTATATATGTCATCTGCAAGAAGAATTTTCTTCCCTTTAACAGATGTTCCTTTATTCACATGAAATACACCGCGCATATTTTTATAACGCTCCTCTTTTGTAAGAAGTGACTGCGTTTCTGTATTTCTCATTCGCACCATACCATGCGGGATGTATGTCTTTCCCGAAGTTTCCACCCATTTACGGAAAATCATATCCACCTGGTTATATCCGCGTTCACGAAAACGAGCTTTCGATAAAGGAATAGGAATGACAATTTCATATTCTTTCAAACGCTCCCACCAGGGAAAAACCGTAAGCAGCGGAGGAAAAGCATGCTTCAACTCCACCCTGCCGTTATATTTCAGGCGGATCACACACTTACGAAAACCGCCGGTATAATTACAGAGCGTATAACAGCCGCAAAGATACTTAGTCAAAGAAGAACTCAGCATACGGGGATTCCAAAATTGCCGTATACATTTTTCACACCATAAATTTTTCAACGAAGTATGATTCCCGCAGCCCGGACAGGTACTTGGATAAAACAGCTCTAAAATAGACTCAGCCAGTTTCATTTACAGCGCCTCATGATTTAAAAAAGGAAGAAATAAACTGTAACGATTCCCTGTATGCTGTATCGCCAACGCCCGACGCAAAGCATCAGGCGCGGTTACCAGAATCGTGTTCTTCCGCGCGCGCGTCACCCCCGTATAGAGCAGATTACGCTGGAGCATATTATGCTGTGACGGGCGGAGAATGAAAATCACCGTCTCATATTCACTTCCCTGGCTTTTATGAACGGTTACCGCGTAAGCAAGCCGGAGATCAAACCGCTCCTCGCCTTCATATACTACTTCTTTATCAAAATAACGGACAAATACTTTTTGAGGCGTTGCCGTCCAGACGGTTCCCACATCGCCGTTGTAAATTCCTTTTTCATAATCATTTCTCGTTTGCATCACTTTATCACCAGGGAAAAATTTCATCCCATCCGGAACCTTTTCCCCGTGAATCATTTCTTGCAAAGATTCATTCAAATGGTCCACGCCGCACACACCGCGGTACATGGGGGAAAGCACCTGCAGCAGCATTTTATTCTCTTCATTCCCGTAATTAAGTTCTCTGCATAAATCCATGACAATCCGATACGCATCTTCATCATCGGCTGCATAGACAATACGAAACTCGCCCGCTTCATCAGGGACACACATTTCCCCTTTCCGGATAAGCGCCGCATTCTCTACAATGCCGCTGCCTTCTTCCTGACGAAATATACGCTTCAACCGCACTATGGGCACATATCCCCAACTCATCAAATCTTTTAAAGGCTCCCCCGCCCCCACAGGAGGAAGTTGGTCTATATCCCCCACTAAAATGAGCCTTGCTCCATCTTTGAGCGCGCAGAGAAGATGGTAGAAAAGAGAAATATCCAGCATGGACGCTTCATCTACGATAATCAAATCTTCTTCCAACGGATTGGCTTCATTTCTTTCGAAGTATGTCCTGCCGGTTTCCCGCACGGATGCTTCCAGCGCTTTGTGAATAGTATCTGCATCACGCCCGCTTGATATCGCAAGACGTTTCGCTGCCCTTCCTGTAGGCGCCATTAGAGCAGGCTCCAGTCCATTTTGCTCTGCCGCCGTGATGATTGCACGAATGAGTGTCGTCTTTCCTGTACCCGGTCCACCGGTAATCACCATCATTCCGGCTTTCATCGATTTTTCCACGGCATCTCTTTGTTCCTTCGCCAGACGGAAACCATTTTCCTTTTCAAACCGTTCAATTGCCAAATTTGCCGATCCCAGAGGCCCGGCTTCCATCAGATGATGCACGCGGTATGCCGATTCCGTCTCCGCTTCGTAAAGATAAGGAAGATAGAGATAGGTCTTTCCTTCATAAACGACGGAAGGAACAGTACCGAAATCCACTGCCTCCCTCCCTACGGTTTCTACAATTTCCGGTGACACCCGCAGCAGTTCGCTGGCTGCCGTATATACTTGATCAGATGGTCCGCAGACATGACCACCGCTTACCGCTTGTGAAAGAATATAAAAAATGCCGTGGACGATACGGTCGCTGTCTTCCGGAATGATTCCCTCCGATAAGGCAATACGGTCCACATTTTTAAAACCGAGCCCCGGTATTTCACTGACCATGCGATACGGATCTTCCCGCACCACTTTCATGACATCATCACCATAAAGCTGCTGCATAGGAAGCGCAAAGCGTTCTGAAATCCCAAGGGATTGAAGAAACATAATCACTTCCTGCATGGCGCTGATTCCTGAATAAGAATCTTTGATCCTCTCCAATGTTTTCTGCCCGATCCCGGGCACTTCAGAAAGAGCATCTATATTCCGCTCAAATATTTCAAGTGTCTTTTTACCAAAGTGCTGTACAATCCGTTTCGCCATGGAAGGACCGATACCGCTGATCAGGCCGGAAGCAAGAAATTGTTCTACCTCATCGGCCGCTTCCGGTTTCATCCTCTCCAAAATGGAAGCCCTGAACTGCAAACCAAAACGGGGGTGCCTCAACCAGCCCCCTCGTACAACTACATTTTCCCCTACGTAGGGAATAACTATATTTCCCGTCACTATCACGGAAGTGCCGCTTTCTTTTTCTTCGATTCGGAAAACGCAATAAGATTCATCTTTGCTTTTAAAGATAACCGCTTTTACAACGCCCCGCAGCTCTTCTGTCATTCCTTCTCTCCCTGCCTGAATTCTTTCCGTGCCATTTTTCCCGGCTCCGTCAGTAAATGATACCATCTAATGAAACGGAATCGGTTTGACATTTTCTGAAGCAAGGCCGACAGCTCTTCCACATTTTTCTCTTCCCCTTTGGCATCATAGACAGGAATATTTGCTTCTATTTTAGAGATGGCAGTCCGACGTGTCAGTTCTACACGCTCGTCAAAAAGATCGGCCATATTTCTATCGATCTTTCGGATTTTTTCCCACAAGATCTCAAATTCCTTTTCGTCCATGATGCTCTCCATGAATTATAAATTCTTTTTGTGAAGTTCTTCAAGCATTTCCAGTACTTTCGTCTTGCATTCCGCTAATGCCACTTCAGTAACGACACCGCTTCTGCGAAGACGTACTTCCACCAGTCCGCTTTCTTTCCATTTCTTACCGATAGTTACACGGATTGGATACCCGATCAGATCTGCATCTTTGAATTTAATACCCGCCCTTTCATCTCTGTCATCCAATATGACTTCATCCCGACAGTCTTCCATTTCATCATACAAATGGCGGGCAGCATTCATCACGCCTTCATCTTTATTATTGGCGGGAACGATGACCACTTCATAGGGAGCAATAGCCACCGGCCAGATAATGCCGTCTTTATCATGATTCTGTTCGATAGAAGCGGCTACTGTACGGGTAATGCCGATACCATAACACCCCATGACCATAGGATGGGTTTTTCCGTCCCGGTCTAAATATGTACAGCCAAGCTTCTCACTGTACTTGGTTCCCAATTTAAATACCTGCCCTACCTCAATTCCTTTTTTCAATTCAATCATGCCGCCGCACTTCGGACAACAGTCTTCCGCGGTAATAAAGCGGATCGTTTCTACTCTCACATCCCCAAAATCACGTTTCGGATTCACATGGACATAGTGTTTGTCCACCGCATTTGCACCACAGCAGGCATCTTCCATTTCCATGACCGTTGTGTCTACGATGATTTCAAAGTTATCCGCTTTTTTTAAACCGATCGGACTGATATAGCCCGCAATGAGCCCGCAGCGTTTCAAATCTTCGTCAGACGCCAGCCCTACATTGACAGCATTAAAAAGATTTTGAAGACGGACTTCATTCACTTCATGATCACCGCGTACCAGAGCAAGCACCACTGTATCATCCAGTTTATAAACAACAGCTTTAACAGAACAGACAACAGGCGCATGAAGAAAATCACAGACCATCTGGATTGTATGCTGTCCGGGTGTTTCCACGATTTCTTTCGCTTTGTCATTATGAACTGAAGAAGAAAGTGCTTTCGGTTCCACTGCTTCTATATTGGCCGCAAAATCACAATCTTTGCAGTAAACGATATCTGCTTCCCCTGAATCGGCAATGACTTCAAATTCATGAGAGCCGCTTCCGCCGATAGCGCCGGAATCCGCCACAACAGGGCGAAAATGAAGTCCGCAGCGGGTAAAAATTCTTGTATACGCATCATACATCAAATGATACTGCCTATCTAAACCTTCTTCGTCCATATCAAAGGTATAAGCGTCTTTCATAATGAATTCACGGCTTCTCATCAACCCAAAGCGGGGACGCTTTTCATCGCGGTATTTATTCTGAATCTGGTACAAAGAAACCGGAAGCTGCTTATAAGAAGAAGTATCCATCTTTGCCAGCACCGTAACCAGTTCTTCGTGGGTAGGGCCAAGACAGTATTCATGTCCATGGCGGTCATTCAATTTAAACATTTCTTCGCCATATACATCCCAACGCTCCGACTGCTTCCAGATTTCAGCGGGCTGGGTAATCGGCATGAGAATTTCCTGGCTCCCGATCGCATTCATTTCTTCCCGGACAATGTCTTCCACTTTGCGGACAGAACGGAGCGCCAGAGGCAGGAATGCATAAAGCCCATTTGACACTTTACGCATCATTCCCGCCTTCAACATATACTGATGACTGACTACCACCGCATCGGAAGGAATCTCCCTCAATGTAGGACTATACAGTTTAGATGCTAACATACTCATTCTCCTTCATTTTCATACTTTTCAATTTCTTCCATAAGCGCGTCAATCAATTCCGTCTCGGGCACACTCCTGATGACTTTCCCCTTGCGAAAGAGCAGTCCCGCCCCCTTGCCTCCGGCAATTCCAAAATCTGCCTCTCTTGCTTCTCCAGGGCCATTGACCGCACACCCCATGACTGCCACACGGACAGGCTTTTTAAATTTTTCAAGCCGCTTTTCCACTTCCTGTGCCATTTCAATAAGGTTCACCTGTGTACGTCCGCAGGTGGGGCAGGAAACAAGAACCGGCCCATACTGCTGAAGTCCCACGGAACTCAGTATTTCCTTGGCTGCCTTCACTTCTTTCACGGGATCATCGGTCAGTGATACTCTTATTGTATCACCGATTCCGTCTAAAAGCAGTGCGCCGATTCCCACTGCAGACTTGATTGTCCCGCGATAAAGCGTCCCCGCTTCTGTAACGCCTAAGTGAAGAGGATAGTCCACTTTATCATGAAGCATACGGTTTGCCCTTACCATCATCGGCACGTCCGTGGATTTTACAGAAATAACGATATTATGGAAATTTTCATTCTCTAATATCCGTACATGTTCAAGTGCACCCGCCACCATGCCTTCTGCCGTAGGATGTCCGCCATACTCCTCTAAAATATATTCAGGAAGAGACCCTGCATTGATACCGATGCGGATAGGAATATTTTTTTCTTTGGCCATCGTCACTACTTTAATGACATTCTCTCTTTTCCCTATATTTCCCGGATTGATCCGGAGCGCATCAATACCTGACTCCATAGCAGTCAGAGCCAGACGATAATCGAAATGGATATCCGCCACCAGAGGTACTTTTACTTTTGCCCGAAGGACGCCCAAAGCTTCCGCCGCTTTTTTATCGGGAACGGCAAGACGGACAATATCAGCCCCCGCTTCGTCAAGAGCATTGATTTGCGCCGCCGCATATTCTGTATCTGCCGGGCTGAAAGTACTCATCGACTGTATGGCAATTGGCACACTTCCACCGATAAGCACATCACCCACTTTTATCTGTCTTGTCACCCTTGTCACCTATTTCATCAAAGACATTACATCATTAAACATGGCGAAGAGAAATATAAATCCGATAATAGTTATCCCAACCGCCTGTATATAGTACAAGGCCCTCTCAGGGAGCTCTTTCCCGGAAATACCTTCTATCAGCGTAAGAATCAAAAGTCCCCCGTCAAGAAGCGGAATCGGCAGCAAATTCAAAAAGCCCAGATTCAAACTCAGAAGCGCGATAAATGCAAAGAGCGCCGTCATTCCTGAATCCGCCACGGTTCCTGCCATGCGGGCCACACCGATGGGCCCTGCCACACCGGCTTCTGCTCCGGCAAGTATATCCGCCAGCCCGGCAACCATTATCTTTAATATATAGACACACCTTTCTGCCCCAAGAGAAACTGCACGATCTAAAGAAACATCTTCTTTTTCCACAGAAGGAGTGATTCCCATAATTGCGCGCCCCTCTCCATTGTCCTTTGGAATAACAGTGACCGTTTTTTTCACGCCTTCAGAGTCTATGACGACAGAAAGAACCCGTCCCGCTTTATCGGATACAATCCTGCCGATATCTTCCCATCTTTCTACCTTTTCTTCATTGATGGAAATAATTTTATCACCTGCCTTAATTCCCGCACGGGCAGCGGAACTTTCTTCCAGTACAGAACCTGCCACGGGTATGTCCTTAAAAGTATGAATTCCATTGATAAAAAAAATTGCTGTAAAAATAAAAAAAGCAAGCAATATATTAAACAGCGCGCCCCCAGCAATGACAAGAAGTTTTGCCCATGTCGGTCTTTGTCGAAATGCACGGGGATCATCCAAGTCGTCGCGATTCATTCCTGCAATTTTATTATATCCGCCAAGAGGAATGGCTCGAAGAGAGTACAATGTTTCTCCTTTTCGGAAAGACACTATTTTCGGTCCAAACCCGACAGCAAATTCATCCACTTTCATTCCTGTCAGCTTCGCCATAAAGAAATGACCGCCTTCATGAACGATCACGATGATAGCAAAAACAATAACGGGAGCTATTATAGCATTTAACATAAAATTCCTCTGTTTATAATTTTTTTTGCAAAGCGCCGCGCTTCTTTATCCGCTTCCAATACATCAGAAAGCGAATGGATATGACGGCTCGTCCATTGGGTAAGCGTTTCTTCCACGACGTCAAAAATGGAAAGGAAAGATAACTGCCCTTTAATAAAAGATGCAATCGCTTCTTCATTGGCCGCATTGAATGCAGTCGTTGCATTTCCTCCCCGTTTTCCCGCCTCAAAAGCAAGACGGAGAGAACGGAACACTTCCACATCAGGCTGCTCCGTAATAATTGATCCTACTTGCTTCCAATCCACAAATTCATGGGAAGGTGACGGCAGGCGATGGGGATAAGTAAGCGCAAACTGTATGGGGAGACGCATATCAGGATTCCCTATTTGTGCAATAACAGAACCGTCTTCATACTCTACCATGGAATGAATTAAGCTCTGCGGCTGGACAAGCACTTCAATATGGTCATAATCCACATCAAAAAGCCACCGCGCTTCAATGACTTCCAATCCTTTATTAAACATGGTTGCCGAATCGAGTGTTACTTTTCGTCCCATATTCCAGGTAGGATGCTTCATGGCATCCTCCAACGTGACTTGTGCTAACTGTTCCCTTGTATATCCTCGGAACGGTCCGCCCGATGCGGTAAGCAGTATCTTATGAACTGCTTTTTTATCCTGCCCCAGCATTGATTGGAAGATAGCACTGTGTTCACTGTCTACAGGACGGATAAGGATTCCCTTTTCTTTGGCTGCCCTCATGACAAGCTCCCCGCCGGTCACAAGAGTTTCTTTATTTGCGAGGGCGATTTCTTTTCCTACCGCTATGGCATCTAAAGTCGGCTTCAAGCCATCAATGCCGACCACGGAAACAAGGACAAGATCCACTTGATTCCCACAGGCAGCCGTCGATAACGCTCCTTCCCCGACAAGCACCTCCGCCGATCCCCTGTAAAGGTCTTTAAACCTTTTTCCTGCTTCTTCATCTGTTACGACAATAGTATGGGGATGAAATTCTTCTGCCTGTGCAAAAAGAGCGTCAATATTTCTTTTGGCGGAAATGACGGACACATGAAAAAGCCGGGGATATATCCGTACTATGTCAAGCGTCTGTGTACCTATGGAACCTGTACTTCCAAGTATCGCTATTTCTTTCATCTATACACCATACCTGATCAGACTTAAGAATAAAAGTACTGCCGGCGCCACAAAGAGCAGACTGTCAAAACGATCCATCATGCCGCCGTGACCGGGCAAAATATTTCCTGAATCTTTCACATCGCAGGCCCGTTTAAGGTAAGACTCAAACAAATCACCCATAGGCGCCATAACGGCTACAATCACACCCATCAAAAATCCAATCAGAATGGAAAAGTCCACAGCTGCCGATAGAATCAGACAAAGAATAATCGTTCCGGCCATACCGCCGAATAGTCCCTCCATCGTTTTATTCGGGCTGATATGAGGCGCCATCCTATGCTTTCCAAACCTTTTCCCTGCAAAGTACGCGAAAGAATCACTCGCCCATGTGCCAATGAGAGCAAACGAAATCAGGAATGCCCCCGGTGTCACGGTAATACTCCCCATGCCGAGAAGTTCATTCCCTCCACGAAGAAATGCCAATGAACCGAACCCGATCCCCAGATAAATGACGCCAAAAACGGTATAGATAAGCCCATGCATCTGTTCTTTTTTCAGTACCATCACAAGAAATAAAAGCAGGATAAAGGACGCAACAATGGCAGAAAAGAATATGCGGATTGAATAAAAGCCTGCTGCTCCTACGATAATTGCCAAGGCTGCTACCGCAGGTATACGATATACACGAATATTCACATTACTCAACATATTTTTAAATTCAAACAAACTTAAAACCGATACAGCAAAAACAGCTGATGTCAAAAACCATCCGCCAAGAGCCACAAGGCCTAAAACCGCAATAATTCCAACCACAGCTGTAATGACACGGATCTTCATCGGGAAGCCTCCGTCAAACCGCCAAAACGACGATTTCTTCCTGTGAACCAGAAAACAGCCTTTTCCAACTCTTCACTTGAAAAATCAGGCCATAAAACAGGTGTGAAATACAATTCGCTATACGAAACCTGCCATAAAAGGAAATTCGATATCCGCGATTCACCGCCCGTACGTATAAGCAGATCCACATCCGATGATGCCGAAGGATAGAGGTGGTTCGTGATGGTTTCTTCTGTAACAGAATCTGCTTTCATCCTGCCTTCTGCAACTTTTTGGCTGATATCCCTCACTGCGTTAACCAGTTCCATTCGGCCGCCATAGTTAATGGCCACATTCAGGATAAGCCCGTCATTATTTGCAGTATCCTTTTCACACACCTTGATTTCCTCTTGAAGTAATGACGGCAATTCCATTGTATCGCCGATAATATGAACCTGCACATTATCGGCAACCAGTTCGCGAAGCTGCCCGATCAGGTAATTCTTAAAAAGATGCATAAGAAAATTCACTTCAAAAGCAGGGCGTTTCCAATTTTCTGTAGAAAAAGCATATATTGTCAGACACCGGATACCCATATGACCGGCGGCGCGAACTATATTTTTTACATTTGCCGCGCCGACCTGATGCCCATAGGTTCGTTCTCTTCCCCGCTGCTGCGCCCACCGCCCATTTCCATCAAGGATGATTGCCACATGACGGGGAAACCTCTTATCAGACACACCCATTCTCCTTACTCGTCAATCTCTTTAGTACCGCTTCCACTTCATCACTGTACTTCATCTGAGGCATAATGACCGCCTCTTTACCACACCGTACCAGGTATTTTCTCACTTTATGCAAATCATAACGGCGCCCGCGGGTTTCAGAAATATGCCATGAAGGATATTCCTCTGAAATCTGCTTTGCCAGGTTTTCATCAAACCGCATACCTGCATAAATAGTTCTTCCCATCATACAGACAGTATTTCCTTAACTTTTTTATCGGTAACCGCTTCCAGATCTTTGATTTTCTGATCAGTCAGTTTCTGAATCTTGTCCTCCATGTCTTTAATGACATCTTTGGAAATATCGCTGTTCTTTTCTTCCTTTTTCAGAAATACGTTTCCATCTCTGCGGATATTGCGGATAGCCACTTTCGCTTCTTCCGCTTTTTTATTAACCACTTTGACCAGGTCTTTTCTGCGCTGTTCCGTGAGCTGGGGAATCGCCATGCGGATCAGATTACCGTCATTCATAGGTACCAGTCCCAAATCAGACATATTGATTGCTTTTTCGATATCTTTTAAAATTCCTTTATCCCAAGGCTGCACGACAAGCATTCTTGCTTCCGGTACGGTAACAGATGCCATCTGTGTAACCGGCGTCTTGGATCCATAGTAATCTACAAACACACGATCCAAAAGACTCGGGCTTGCCTGGCCCGTTCTGATTGATGTGAATTCATTTCTTAATGCTTGGATGGATTTATCCATCTTTTCAGAAAGATGCTTTAATTCGTCTTCGTACATTTTATTTCTCCTCTATCAATGTGCCCAGGTTTTCACCTTCACAGGCTTTGACAATATTTCCCGGAACGTCGATATTAAAAACCATGATCGGGATTTTATTATTCATGCAGAGTGTAATTGCGGTATTGTCCATAACCTCCAGCTTTTTCTGCAAAACATCATTATAAGACAGATGGGTAAACATCTTTGCTTCCGGATGGAATTTAGGATCTGCATCATAAACCCCATTTGTCTGTTTTTTTGCCATCAGCATAACATCCGCTTCAATTTCCGCGGAACGGAGAGCAGCGGTCGTATCAGTAGTAAAATAGGGATTCCCTGTACCAGCGCCAAAAATAACGACTCTTCCTTTTTCCAGGTGTCGGATCGCTCTGCGGCGGATATAAGGTTCTGCAATCTGCTGCATTTCGATAGCCGTCTGCACTCTTGTGGTAACGCCCATTTTTTCGAGGGCATCCTGGAGTGCCACAGAGTTGATGACAGTGGCAAGCATGCCCATGTAATCGGCAGATGCCCTATCCATACCGCCGGCACTTCCTTTAAGGCCTCTCCAGATATTTCCGCCGCCAACAACAACGGCGATTTCAATTCCGGAATCACTGGCTTCTTTAATTTCTCCCGCAAGCCGATACACAACTTCCGGATCAATACCAAACCCTTTATCATTAGCCAATGCTTCACCACTGAGCTTCAGCATGATTCTTTTGTACTTTTTCTTTTGCGTTTCCATCCCACACCTCCAGATTAACCATAATTCCTCTATATTATAAAGTATTCCCCTGCTTATGAAAATAAGAGAACACAAAAAAGTGTTCTCTTACCGTTAGAAACTACTGATTAATCTGTTTTGCAACTTCTTCTGCCAAGTTATCCTGTTTTTTTTCAATGCCTTCACCAAGCTGGAAACGACTGAAACGAATAACTTCTGCACTTTTAGACTGGAGCAGTTTGGCAACGGACAAATCTCCGTCCTTAATGAATGGCTGATCAACGAGGCACACTTCCTTGTAATATTTATTGACACGGCCTGTAACCATTTTTTCAACAACATTTTCCGGCTTACCTTCATTGCGGGCCTGTTCACGGAGAACTTCCTTTTCATGTTCCAATTCTTCTTTGGAAACCTGTGAACGTTCCAGATAAGACGGATTAGCAGCAGCTACCTGCATGGCGATATCTTTCCCCAGTTCAGCATCGCCGCCCTTAATCTCCACAAGAACACCGATTTTCCCACCGCCATGAATATAGCTGTATACCTGGCCTTCAGTACTTTCATATCGGGTGAACCGACGAATGGAAATATTTTCTCCAATATTAGCAATAGCTTCTGTGACTACATCTTTAACAGTCTTACCTCCCATAGCGGAATCAAGCAGAACTGCTACATCCGCCGGATTTACGGAAGCAATCTGTGCCGCAATAGATTTTGCCAAAGCCTGGAAATTCTCATTGTGCCCGACAAAGTCAGTTTCACAATTCACTTCCGTGATAACACCAATTTTACCGTTTTCTGATATATAAGAAACAACGGCACCTTCTGCTGCAATACGGGATGCTTTCTTCGCCGCCTGGGAGAGTCCCTTTTCACGAAGAATATCTATCGCCTTTGCCATGTCCCCATCTGCTTCCACGAGGGCTTTTTTACAGTCCATCATGCCGGCTCCGGTACTGTTGCGCAATTCCTTTACCATACTTGCACTAATCATTCTATGACCTCCATTACATAACCAAGGTATTTGTCTGTATTAAAGATTTTATTCTTCAGCAGCTTCTTCAGAAACCTCTTCAGCTTCTTCAGACGCAGCAGTTGTTTCAACTTCTTCCTGCTGTCCCTGGCGACCTTCCAGAATAGCGTCAGCCATCTTGCTCGCCAGCAGTCTTACAGCACGGATAGCATCGTCATTTGCAGGAATCGGGAAATCAACCACATCCGGATCACAATTGGTATCAACGGTAGCCACAACCGGAATGTGAAGCTTATGCGCTTCCGCTACTGCGATTTCTTCCTTTTTCGAGTCAATCACAAAAATAGCTCCCGGAATCTTCTTCATATCTTTAATCCCGCCAAGATTCTTCTGAAGTTTCTCCAGTTCGCGCTGCATCAGGATGACTTCTTTCTTCGGATACTGTTCGGTAGTTCCGTCTTCAAACATTTTTTCCAATTCCTTCAGGCGGGCTACGCGAGCCTGGATAGTACGGAAGTTGGTAAGCATGCCGCCGAGCCAACGTTCATTTACATAAAACATATTGCAACGCTGGGCTTCTTCTCTGACAGAATTTTGAGCCTGTTTCTTTGTTCCGACAAACAGGATCGGTGCTCCTGTTGCTGCCACTTCACGGATAAAAGCATAAGCTTCTTCTACTTTTTTCACTGTCTTCTGCAGGTCAATGATATAAATACCATTACGTTCGGTGAAGATGTACCTTGCCATCTTCGGATTCCAGCGACGGGTCTGATGCCCGAAATGAACGCCTGCTTCAAGCAACTGTTTCATGGATACAACTGACATAATAATAACCTCCTGTTAATAACCTCTGCCTGCTTCTTCTCTTACAGCCACCAAATCCGGCACAGATGTAAAATCCGCAGACATGTGTACTCATGCTTTTTTATTCTATCAAAAAGGTTTCTATATCGCAAGATAATTTTTCTGCAAGATGTCCGATTTGCTATTGCTATTCAGCTCATTCTCCTTTTTTCTTTGGCTTGAACACCTTGTACATGATATCATAAAAGAAATATAAAGAAAGGATTTCTTCTCCATGATATCTTCTGAATCAAAGAAGGGGAAAAAACTTCACATAGAGTTTCTCCGCTTCTTTTGCATATGGCTTGTTATGTTCACCCACACCTCTACAGCAGGCTTTTCCCTCTATCTGCTGAGACCTGAATCATTTTTCTTTCCTTTTTACATTGCTGTTCCCTTTTGGGTAAAAACGGCAGTTCCCATTTTCTTTATGATTTCAGGAGCGCTCCTTCTCAAAAAGGAAGAACCGATCTCTGTCATCTTTAAGAAACGAATATGGCGATTTGCACAAATCATTTTTATCTTCTCCCTTATTAATTATCTTTATTTTTACCACGGACTTAATTTATCATTCTTTGGACACCTCTCTAAATTTTTTACGTTGATGTATTCGTCAAATATGGCCACAGCGTACTATTTTCTTTATATTTATATTGGATTTCTCCTTATGCTCCCACTCTGGAGAATACTCGTCCGCCATATGACAAATCAGCTTTTCTTATACTTAATTGCCCTTAATTTATTTTTTGTCGGTTTCATTCCTATTTTCTCCTTTTTAATTTTTAAGGGAACCGCAGATATCAACTGGTTCATAAATCCTATTCTTGCTGTCAGTGAGCCAAGCTTCTATTTCATTTTAGGCTATTGGATTGAAAACGTCCTTCCTATTCATTGGCTGACAAAAAGAAATTTACTCTATCTCGGCATGGCGGCCATTGCAGGCACAATGATTACGTCCATCATGACTTGTTACCACGGTGTCGTGGCAGGAGGCCTCACAGAAGCCATTTCCGAACGTTTCTACGATTCTTTCCTCTTTCTGAATACCGCTTTTATTTTCTGTGCTTCCCGCTTATGGTTTATTACCCATAATATTTCAGAAAGGTGGCAAAAAATTCTCTTATTTCTTGGAAGCATGTCTTTTGGCGTCATGCTTTTTGAAGAGATTACCCGCAACATAACACGTTTTTTCTTCAATCGTATCCTTCTTACATACATTCCCCGATTCCCATTTTTTGATGCCGTCATTTGGATTTGTTCCGCCTTCATCTTAGGATTGCTTTTGACTTATCTCGTTAAGAAAATCCCTTACTTCACCCATTTGATTTAAGAGCAATTAAAAATAACCTGCTGCAGAAAAGTGCAGTCAGGTTATTTTTAATTGAATCAGATTCTTTTTGAGATACATCCATTCCTCAGTTGGATAAATTCTCCGGTATTTTCCTCCCGCCCCGCTTCCTCTGCCAGTTTCATCGTCCGTTCATGACAGGTAAAAAGAAATATCTGTTGTTCTTTTCCCAACTCCATGAGGAAGCGAAGTGTTTCTTTCTGCCGTTCTTCATCAAAACGGACAAAAATATCATCCAGTACGATAGGAAGCGTTTCCATCTGTTCTCCAAAAGAAAGTGCCATCGCCAGACGGATTGCCAAGTATACTTGGTCACCCGTACCGGAAGACCAGACCTTTGATTCCTTTTTACGGTAGAACTCATCTATAATACTCACATCTTTTCCGTCATCATTAACAATGAGAGAATACTTTCCCTTTGTCATCCGCCCAAGGAAACGATTTGCCATTTTTATAATCTTCGGCTGTTTTCCGGAATCATACCGTTTCTGTGTCTTTCCCATAAGTGACCGTATAAAGAGAGCTGTCAGCCAATCTTCCATAGTTTGACCGATTTCCGTTTCTAATTCTTTCTTTTTCTGGAGTGTTTTGGTAATCGTATCATCCCCGGCAAGACGGAATATTTCATTTTCGGCAGCCCCCTGCTGTCTTTGCAAATCGCCCAGTTCCTGCTCTTCTTTTGCTATCTTTTCCGCGAGTTTTTGATGTTCTGCCATCCATTCATCATACCGTCCGCTCTCCAAGGTGGCCCACAAACGATTAAACTCTTCTTCACCGCCGGCATAAAGACGGATATCATGCCGCACGTTTTCCCAGTCTTTTAAAAGCCTGTCATGATTTTCATGTGCATTTACCTTTTCCGCAAAATCTTCCGCATTTACTGCATTCACAAGGCAGAATAAAGCATTCATTTCCCGCTCGCACGACGCCCAGTCCGATTTGAGCTTATTCATTTCCCGCTCATATTCATCATGCTGGCGGTTCTTTTCTGAAATGGACCGCCACTCCAAATTGCGCTTCTTATTTTCTTCATAAATATAAGCGATGCTTTCCGGTGTAATGGGACATGACATTCCTGCAGCCCGAATGATGGATCCTGCACGTTTTGCAAAGCCCGCCAGTTTTTCCTGTGCCCCGTCAATACGAACATCAATAATCTTTCCCCGGCCTTCTTCTGCATAAATCTTATTCCACTGTTCTTGTAATTCTGATACCTTTTCAGGAAGCACCTTAGGCAGTTTATTTGCTTCAAGCCACTTATACCATTCATCCAGAACGGCCGCCTGTGCTTCTTTTAGCAGCTTCCCCTCTTCCGCCCAGTCTTTATGTGCAGACTGCTGTTTTTTCACTGTTTCCCGCTTCCAGGCAAAAGCCTGTTGTTTTGCCTGCATTCCATAAAAATCACTTCTTTTCGCCTGGAGCATATTATGGAATGCAGGCAGATCTTTTTTATCTTCCGGCACATGGTCAGGAAAACGGCTTGCTACTTCATGCCATTCTTTCTTTATCTCATCAATCTGCGCTTCAAGTTCTCTGATTTGATTTTCTTTTCTGCGGAAAACATGATTGTTAATAGCAAAACATGACGCCGCCAGTACCGACGCACCCACAGCACCATAAAGCACCGTATACCCCATAAGAGACATATAAAACATAATAACAAAAACTACAGCTGCGATAAGAGCAGTTGCTCCCAGCCAAAACCAGAAAGTATAACGAGTATCTTTCTGCGCAGAAAGAGCATCCGTTTTTTCCGTTAAAGCGGCTTCTTCGTTAAGCAGTGCTTCAATCTTTGATGCATCTGCCTCATATTTCCGCCAGGCTTCTTCACTGGAAAGAAGTGTTCCGCCTTGGATCATTTCTTCCAGCATTTCCACTTCAGGCTCACGCTGCTGCCAGAAATGAAGCTCGTTGTTCCTTACACCTGCACTTTGTGCCAGATCCCGCCCCTGCTTCCAATCCACATCAGCACAAGCATCTTTTAAGCTGAGCGCTCTGTCCCACAACGGCAGGGCATATCCCAGATTGATAAAAGATCGTGCCCAATCTGCCTTGGTTCTTTTTAATTCTTCTTCTTCAGCTGCAATCTGTTTCCACTGCCCCAAATCTACATAAAGACCTTCCAGTTCCTGTTCCATTCCCGTCCACGGAATAATTTCCTCTTTCGCCCTGGGCCGGTATTCGTCAATCTTTGGCTGAAGTACCTCCTGCTGTTCACGGATAAGTTTCATCCGGCTGACCAAATGCCCCCACTGTTCTTTTCCATTGGAAGGAAATAATTTAACCTGTTCACTGAGCTGCAGCTGACGTTTAATTTCCCTTGCCCGTTTATAATACTCCCATGCGCCGAGACGTTTTTCCAGCTGCTTATCCATTTCCTGATCTGCAGCCAGAGAAATTTTCATCTTGTCTATTTCTTTTTTCAACAGAGCCTGCTTCTTCTGGAGTATAGAAAAATCTTTTTCCTGTCCGGACAGGTGTTCCAACGCCTCCTGTACCTCAGCAAGAGTCATCAGCAGCTGATTAATCCTCCGTTTCCCCTGGGAAGAAGAGACAAGAAGTTTTTCCATTTCTTCGTCCGCCTGCTTCATGGCACCGGAAACGAGATCTCCTCCCTGAAGCATAAAAAAGCGGCTTCGGACAGAATCATCTGCCAAGAAAGACGTTCCTTGCAAATCCTCCAATCCGACAGCAAAAATTTTTTCATAAATCCCGCGATTCAATCCATGCCACCAGAGAGAAGATAATTCATCATTAAATTCTTCACCTTTATCATTAACGGCCCATTTGTTTTTTCCATCACGATAAATGCGATATGCAGATCCATCCGCACGGAGAAATCCCATATTTCCTTTTTTCCCCTGCCATTTGCCCCGCTCATAGCCGAACATCATATCACGGATAAACCGGAGAAGCGTCGTCTTCCCGCTTTCATTTTCACCCATGATTACATTCAGGCACCCGGCCGCAGGTTTCCAAGATTCATTCTGATAAATGCCATACTGTTCCAGTTCTAAATCAGTAATCTTCATCCTTCATCCTCCGCCAGCATTTCGGCGCCTTTTATCTCCGCTTTTTCAAAGGCACGGATAATCATGTCATCCGACACCATATTCATCAATCTGCTAAACTTGGACATTTCCGGACGGTCTGCTATCTCCTTCTTCAGAACTGCCAGTCTTTTTTCGCTGGAAAGCCCGTTAATTTCATCAAAGGTCCGGAGGTAACTTCCCATGACATCGGGAATCTTCCTCCGTTCTTCCAAATTCAGAAAAGGTTTTGTTTCGTCTTGAATCTCAGCAAAATAACAAAAAATGTGATGAAATTTTTCTTTATCATTAAGCAGCTGAAGAATATACGCCTGCCCCTCAGGCGTAGAAACCGCTTTTTGCAATACCCCTTGCCCACGCAAAATAAGGCGGACGATGTTAGGCTTTCCCGTTTTTTCACGAAGTGTGGCCCGCTGTTTTACAACTTCCCTGACCAATTCCTCAGGATTTTGGAAAGAACTGATATCCACTTCCATATCCATCCAACGGATTGCATCAGTAACAATAAACTTCAAAGTTACCGTTCCATAAGCACCTACATCTACGAGATAACAACCTTTTTCGCCGGATTCTGAACGATCCAGGCCTTGCGTATTCCCCGGATAAACCATGTATGGCCGCATAGATGGTGTTTTTCTCGCGTGCACGTGCCCAAGAGCCCAGTAGTCCATCTTTGTAGTTCTTAAATCATCCACCGTACAGGGAGCATAAGGACTTCCTGCCACGCCCAGTTCCGTATGGAGCATGCCGATAGAAAAGATATCTTCGTCTTTCTTCCTGAATCGAAGTGCCAGATTTTCTCTCATATGACGGTTTTTATAACTGATACCATAAACCATAGCTGCCGTCTCGCCACCCACCAATAACGGTACTGATTCCACTTTGTCAGAAGAAAACACATAAACGGAAGGCGGCAGCGGCACATCTGCCCGCCATGCCTCGTCAGGATCATGATTTCCATGAATAATAAATACCTGCACCCCCGCCTGCGCCGCACGATACAGCTCTCTGGCAAAAGCCATCTGTGCTGCCAGACTGTGATGATCACTGTTATAAACGTCACCTGAAATCAGAATGGCATCAGCACGATACGTCAACGCCGCAGTGACTACATTTTCAAAAGCCTTAAAAGTCGCTTTATGTATAGCTTCTGTCCAAGGACCCGTATCTCCCGAATATAATCCGCCGAACGGTTCGCCTAAATGAAGATCCGCACAATGGATAAAAGAAAAATGTTTCCCCATAGATCCTCCTAATTACGATATATTTTATATTTTATCACAATTTTCATAATCCTCACCTTTTCAGTCTGTTTTAGAAATATTGATAGATTGTTGTCTGAAACCGGATTTTATCACCAAGTAAAAAATGCGGCCGCAGAGATGTCCCTCCGCTGCCACACTCCCTATAAATTACATTTCGTTATAAATTTCCGCCACCGCATCATATTCTTCATCTGTCGGAGGTACATATTCCGCCTCTCCATTTTTATCAGTGTCAACTCGTGCCAGGATAATTTCCGGCTCCTCTACATTCTCCCCATCTTCCGGAATAGAAACCAAAACAGCAAATTCTTTCCCTGCAAAAGGAATAACCACGTCCTGGACATAATCTCTTTCTATACCACCGGGGTCTGACACAGAAATAATGATCGGTTCTTTCTGCTCTGCCATCATATTATCCTCTGTTCTTAAAAGACAAATGCTGCAGGTATCCTTCCAAGATAACCACTGCCGCCATTTTATCAATTACTTTTTTTCGTTTTTTTCGGCTGACATCCGCTTCAATCAGCTGCCTCTGCGCCATAACGGTAGTCAGTCTTTCATCCCAGAAATGATAAGGAATATCCGGAAATGCTGCAGCAAGAGCTTCTGCAAATTTTTCTGTCTGCTCAGCACGCATCCCCTTTGTCCCATTCATATTCAAAGGCATTCCGATAACAAACTCTTCCACATTGTATTCATCCGCCAGATGGCGCAGCCGGACAAAATCCTTTTCCCGCGTCGTATGGCGGATTGTCTCCACACCTTGTGCGGTCCACCCGAATAAATCACTGACTGCCACGCCAATTGTCTGTGAGCCTACATCCAAGCTCATAATACGCATATCAAAGCCCCTTATGGGTTACATAGAAACGAACCAGTTCTTCCACCAACTCATCCCGTTCTATGGATGAAACAAGCTTACGTGCATCATGCTTGCTCGTGATATATGTAGGTTCTCCGGATACAAGATAGCCTACCAACTGGACTGTCGGATTATGTCCGGCTTCTTTCAATGCAGTATACACCGCATTTAAAACCATAGCCGCTTGGGTATTCCCTCCTTCTTCCACCTCACGTTTTACTAAAATTGTTTCGCCTGAGACCGGCATCGCAATCGCCTCCTTTATTAAAGCTGTGACTCAATGATTCGAACACCTTCATCGATGGCATTCTGCAATTCAGAAATATTTTTACCTCCGGCTTGGGCAACAGCAGGTTTTCCTCCGCCGCCTCCACCACATATTTTTGCCGCGGCGGATACCACTTTTCCCATATGAATCCCTGTTTTCACGGCCTCTTCAGAGGCCATTCCCACAAGATTTACTTTTTCTCCGGCTGCGGCGCCGAGAATAAACGCACCTCTCGGAAATTTTCCTTTTACAATATCAGCCGCTTTTCGAAGTTCATCCATATTTGCCGCCGGTACGATGGCCCCGAAGAAAGAAATACCGTTCTTTTCTCTTACATTCTTCAGCAGATTCCCTAAGGCATCCTTTGTCTGCTGATTTTTAAACCTCTCAATTTCCCGTTCCGCCTCTTTCAGGGCTGCAAGATTCTTTTCAATCTTTCCCGGAATTTCTTCCACTTTCACCTTTAAAAGTGCAGCAGATTCCCTGAGCAGCTTACGATCTGCCAGCATAGATTCATAAGCGGCCTTACCGGTTATCGCTTCAATTCTACGGATACCTGATCCGATACCGCTTTCGCTTATGATGCGGAAGCAGCCGATTTCCCCTGTATTAAATACATGAGAACCGCCGCATAGTTCCGTGCTGAAATCAGGCACACGGACAACACGTACAATATTACCGTATTTTTCACCGAAAAGAGCTATGGCTCCCATTTCTTTTGCTTTAGCAATCGGCATTTCATCAATATCCAATGTGGTAGATTTCCAAATCTGTTCGTTCACAATCCGTTCCACCTCGGCTATCTGCTTATCGGTAACTGCTTCCGGCCAGGTAAAATCGAAACGTAACTTTTCCGGAAGCACAAGCGAGCCGGCCTGATTAACCTGGCTGCCCAGAACCCTGCGGAGAGCCGCCTGCAGCAGGTGGGTGCCTGTATGGTTGCGGGCAATATCTTCCCTCCGCTCCCGATCTACCACGGTTTTTACCGTTTCGCCGGTTGAAATAACGCCTTCCGTTACCGTTCCGATGCAATATACAATACCGTCAGGTAATTTCTTCGTATCTTCTATGGAAATAATGCCGCTATTTCCTTCCAATACACCGCTATCTCCAATCTGTCCGCCGCCTTCCGCATGAAAAGGATTATTTTTCAAAATAACCGTAATATTTTCACCATCAGCAGCTGACTGTACGGCCTGTCCGTCCTTTCCCAAAAGGAGAATTTCCGTATCTCCGTCCGTATCTTCCGTAGTCATGGACTCAGACTTAAGTTTCGTCGTATCGGGAGTCGCAATACGGGCAGAAACCTTTGTACGAGCCGCTCTTGCGCGTTCCTTCTGCTCCGCCATAGCTGCGGCAAAGCCGTCTTTATCGATTTCAATTCCTTGTTCTTTAGCAATTTCTTCCGTCAGCTCCCAAGGAAATCCATATGTATCATACAGTTTGAAGACTCGATCGCCTGTAAGAATACGCCGTTGCTTTTTCAGCGTTTCTTCAAGCATTTCAGCAAGGAGATCCATCCCCGCATTGAGAGTTGCGTGAAAACGGTTTTCTTCCACACCAGCCACTTTCTTTATAAATGCCTGCTTTTCCATCAATTCCGGATATGCGGGTTTCATCATTTTTACGACCACATCAATCATGCGGCCCAGGAAAGCATCGTCTATGCCAATAAGCTTGCCATATCTTACAGCACGGCGAAGTACACGTCTTAGTACATAACCGCGGCCTTCGTTAGAAGGAAGAATTCCATCGGCAATCATATTTGTAATAGCACGGGTGTGATCGGAAATAACTTTCAGTGCTACATCGCTCTCTGCACTGCGTCCATACGGAACGCCCGCAAGACCGGCCGCTTCCTGAATAATCGGAAAGAATAAATCCGTTTCAAAATTATTTTTCTTCTTTTGAAGAACTGCCGATAAACGTTCCAACCCTGCACCGGTGTCAATATTCTTCTTATCCAGCGGCCGGTAAGATCCATCTTTTTGTCGATCAAACTGGCTGAATACCAAATTCCAGATTTCAAGGAAACGATCTCCGTCTCCACCCATCTGGTTTTCCGGATCCGTACCGAATTCTTCGCCCTGGTCATAGAAAATTTCTGAGTCCGGCCCGCAGGGGCCTTCTCCAATTTCCCAGAAATTATCCGACAGCGGATAAATATGGCTTTCCGGCAGCCCGATCATATCATGCCAATAATCGTGAGATTCCCTGTCATCCGGATAAATCGTTACATACAGACGGGAACTCTCCAGCTTGATTACTTCCGTCAAAAATTCCCATGCCCAGGCAATAGCTTCCTTCTTAAAGTAATCACCAAAAGAGAAATTCCCAAGCATTTCAAAAAAGGTATGATGCCTTGCTGTACGGCCGACATTTTCAATATCGCCTGTGCGGATACATTTCTGACTGGTCGTCACACGATGGCAGGGCGGCTCAACCTTCCCCGTAAAATACGGTTTCAGTGGCGCCATCCCTGCGCCGATCAAAAGCAGGCTGGGATCATCTTTTGGAATCAACGGAAAACTTTTCAGCCGCAGATGTTCTTTCTTCGTTTCGAAAAAAGACAAATATGCCTCACGAATATCATTGCCTTTCATGATATGCCCCCTTAGGTATTTTGATTTCGTTGTGTTTGTTTATTATACCATGCAGACATAATTCATGCATGAAAACACCTCTGCTTATCCAGCCGGATAACCGCCAGCTGTTTCCCAAAATCTTTATATGCCTTTTCATCATAATCCGCATACAGGACAGATTCTTCCTCCCCCGCCTCCGCCTGTACTTTCCTTAAAGGATCTATAAAGCGGGAATGTCCTCCCATTTTCATTCCCCGATAGTTTCCCGACATATTGACGGCAGCTATGCAGAGTCCGTTTTCTATGGCTCTGGCACGGGTCAGCACATCCCATTGATAAATATGCATAGCAGGCCACGAAGCCGGCGCTGCTACCAGCATGACGCCCCTTTTCGCCATTTTCCTCCACATCCTGGGAAAATAAAACTCATAGCACACCGCCATACCGGTACGGACTCCGTCTATATCCTCATACAGAAGTTTCCGTCCCGGCCGCATAAGTTCTGCTTCCAGATAACCATAAAATAAATGGCGCTTACTGTACTCTCCCTTGATATCACCGTCTTTACCAAATACCAACCCCGTATTTCGTATTACTCCCCCCTTTTTTACGGGAAGCGTCCCTGCTATGATATATGTTCCAGTATGAGCTGCCAGAGAAGAAAGTCTCTGTATCAAACCATCCCCCATATATGTTGCATTTTTACCGAGATTATGAAAATCGTACCCAATCGTCCATAATTCTGGAAGAACAATCATATCCGCCTGATGGGATACTCTCCCCATCAATTCAAAAGCATGGGTGATATTTCTTTCCTTATCGCCGGATACGACCTCCATCTGAATCAATCCAAGCCTCATTGCTCTCCATCCAAAACCCGTATATAAAAGAAATGGAGGCATACGCCCCCACCCCGGCAGCAGACCGTATAAATCCGCCATATAACCACAAACCGTCAAAGCACCCGCTTCGCCCCCACATACCTGTCATGCCAATATCCATTTTTCATTGTTGCCACAGCAACTCCGCAGCTGCTGGTGGCACTGATAAAATATCCGTCTCCCAGATATAGACCCGAATGGGATACTCCCGACTCGTATGTGGAAAAAAAGACAAGATCACCTGGTTCCAACCGATTAACAGACACCCTTTCTCCTCTTCCGAATTGCTCATCTGCTGCGCGGGGAAGCAGAATTCCCTTTTTATTAAATACATAATGGATAAACCCTGAACAGTCGAATCCGCTGGGTGTCATGCCGCCAAAACGGTACGGCACACCTACATACTTTTTCGCTTCTTCCATAATTGCTTGTACACGAGGTGCCAGTTTTCCGGGTTTGTGCCACGATACGGAAACATCATCAATACCTATGCCGCCCGGTGACATTTTATTTTTTCGGGCAGAAGAGTGTTTCTTGCTTTTTAATGTTTTCCCGGTAAGCGCTTTATAGGTAACAGGACCCACCACTCCATCTACATCCAGATTATGTTTCTTTTGAAATTTTTTTACTGCCGACACCGTTGTTTCATTGAACCGCCCGTCAGCACGCACCAGACAGCCGGCCTGTGTCAACCGTCGCTGTAAATCCTTTACCGCGTCTCCGGAATCGCCAAGAGAATAACTGGCAAAAACAAATTGCGCGGAGCACAACGAAATGACGCCTGCTATCAACAAGACTCTCCAATTTCTATCCATATGGCTTCCTCACATGAAAATATTTATAATTGCATATTTTTATACATTGCTCTGTCTTCATTATTTTATCACATTTATCACATTCATGTTTTTTATTTACACAAAAAATCAGGAATAGTACTTACCATTCCCGATATGTCTTTACAATTATTCAGCAGGATGTTCAATTCCGGATTTACCATATACCTTGCCACTGATAAAGTTCCGATCCACCATCATTTCAATAAAATACTTAGGGTTGTTCTTGAGGATTTCTGTCAAAATCATTTGATACATCTCTTCATCACTTTTATCACACGGTCCCTTCAATTCCAGTTCAAAAGAAATATAAATGCCTTCCTCCTTTTCCACCACAAAAAAATCATGATAAGATACCGGAAGGCCGGTGCGGTAAATGGCGGCTTCTAAGTCACGCATGTATTCCATCTCCTTCGGATTTGACACCGCTTTAGGATCCGCATGAACTACCGCCTGGATATTGAATTCGTTCCTAAGCTTCGTCATAACTGTTTCCGCCAGTTCATGTCCCTCCACGAGAGTCAAATTGCTGTCCAATTCCACATGGGCAGAAGCAAAATGATTTTCCGGCCCATAATCATGAACAATCAGATCATGCACACCGTAAACTCCCGGTGTCTCAAGAATCACCGTTTTTATTTTTTCATACATTTCCGCATCCGGTGTGGCGCCGATAATGGAATTCAGCGCCTCTTTCATGATTCCGTAACCCGTGTACAAAATAAAAAGAGACATAATAACCCCCATGATTCCATCTACATGGTATCCGCTGAAATATTCCACGCATGCAGCAACTAAAACACCTGTGGTTGAAAGAATATCCGAAAAAGAATCCGCACTGTATGCGTTAAATGCTTCTGACTTCAAATTTTCCCCTGCTCGTTTATACCACCAGGTCAAAAATAATTTTGCAATAATACCTACTATTAAGGCAGAAGCAGTCCATATAGAAAAATAGCTGTCCTCAGGATGAAGAATTTTCTGCACTGATTCTACCAAAAGTGTAATACCCACATAAAGGATAATAGCGGACATTACAGTAGAATTGACATACTCCAGCCGACCATGGCCGAAAGGATGTTCTTTATCCGATGGCTTTGACGCATAATAAAAAGTCATCATCAAAAGAATAACCGCCCCCACATCAGTAATATTATTGAATCCATCACCGATGACCGATAAAAATCCGCTCTGCCAGCCGGCAAAAATTTTTACCATTCCTAAAATAAGATTTATGATCAATCCTACAAGCGCAGCGAAAAATGCTTTCCTTTGCCGTGATGTACCACCCATTCCGAATATTTCCATAACTGTACCGTTTCCCTTTTCCCAGTGCCGTCTACTCCTCATCAAGCTGCACTGCTAAACCAAATTTATGGTATTCCTAAAAGTTTCCATATATGCCAAAAGGCTCTCCGAGAGAGCCTTTTGCCTGCAGCTGCAAATCAATATTTGTCAAAATCAATTCCATTTAAAATTTCTTTGAGTTTGATCATTTCCTCTTTTGTCAATGTCAGACCTTTCGTCATTGATTTATGATCCACGCTCCACGAACGTAAATCAAACTTGGGATCCCGTCCGTTCCAGCTGGTATAAGTCAACTGTTTCTTCCATCCGTTTGCCGCGACGGAAAGATCCCCCAGTTCGTCTTCAATTGTCACTGTAATTTTCGTTGGCATCACTTTCACCTCACCTAAAAAACTTTTGATCCATGGTATCACAATCCATCAAAAAAAAGCAACTGTATCTTTAAGAAAACAAACGACTTTTAAAACTTTCTATTCTATTGGAAATCTCATATATCTCTCTGCTTCCGTTCTACCCATTCCTGCAGTTTTATTTTATCTGCGTCCGTAATATACCGGAGCTGCACCGGTACTTCCACAATGCCGCCAGCCGTCCGTTCCCCGATAAAAAGATAATTCCAGTCATCGGATACCCCCATTATTTCCTTATAGTCAAAAGCCATATACAAAGGCTTAATCAATCCTGCCGCATTGAACTCAGAATAAAATATAGGAATAGTAACAAGAAGCCTCTTTTCACATATCAAAGCCACAGATTTATGAATCCAATGGATCCGCCACAAAGTCAGAAGGACTACAACAAAGCTGATGGTACATGACAAAATTCCGGGATGTTCCAAAAGCAGTATCAAAAAGGCTACACAAAAAAGAACGTAAAGCAGTGAAGAAATTGCCACGTAAAGAACAGAGCGGCTGCATTCCCAGATTATCTGTCCATGCTCTTCTTTACTGTATAAATCCATTTTTATCTCTCAATGCCTGACAAAGGGTGTCCACGGCCTTCTTCCGCGTGGTTCTCCGAAAACAACATCATACTTCGCCCATGTACGAACTGTCTCCTCAGACCAATCTGCCGCTACTTGTGCTGCTTTAGGTGCCGTAATTGGTTCCACAGCCATCGGTTTTGTTTTCCTTTCTCGCAAGGGTTTGGAAAGATATTGGTGAAAACGATTTTCCGTATCTCCGGAACACTCCATTATAGAAACTGCTGTAGGCGCCTCAGCTTCCCGGTAAACAGATCTTTCCATTTCATCAGGAAGATCCATTTCATCAGATCTCACATCTTTCATCCCCCAGGAGCGTAGAACCCTTTCCCTTAATTCTTTATAATTATATTCTTTATCATTATCCTTCCCGGCCCCATAAGACGATGGTCTCGGTAATGGAGTTTCAGGAATAGAATAGCCATTTTCTTCACGAGGCGTTCCTTCAGTGGAACGATCTGAACTTCTCCGTTCCTTCATCCATCGAAAGATAAAATGAAGTATCCCTATCCCCCATATCAGAAGGACAATTTCATTACCCGAAAAAAAATCCATACTCCACCTTTACTTTGTTTGACCCGGATTTCCAGCTATATTTTCTCTCATTTCTGTATCTGCTGCAATATTTTTCATACTGTAATAATCCATTACGCCAAGACGTCCACTGCGAAGAGCATCTGCCATGGCTTTCGGCACTTCAGCCTGGGCTTCCACAACTTTTGCCTGCATTTCCTGTGTATATGCACGCATTTCCTGTTCCTGCGCCACCGCCATGGCACGACGTTCCTCTGCTCTTGCCTGGGCAATTTCCTTATCAGCCTCCGCTTGATCAGTCTGAAGCTGGGCCCCTATGTTCCTCCCCACATCCACATCAGCAATATCAATGGAAAGAATTTCAAAAGCGGTACCCGAATCAAGACCTTTACCAAGAACCGTTCTAGAAATATGGTCAGGATTTTCAAGAACATCCGTATGTTTTTCCGAAGAACCCACGGTAGTAACAATTCCTTCACCAACACGGGCAATAATGGTCGCCTCTCCTGCGCCGCCGACCAAACGATCAATATTTGCACGAACAGTCACACGGGCACGTACTTTCAGTTCAATACCGTTTTTAGCAACTGCAGAAATCGTAGGGGTTTCAATAACCTTGGGATTAACGCTCATCTGCACTGCTTCCAGCACATTTCTTCCCGCCAGATCAATAGCTGCAGCCTGCTCAAAAGTCAAATCGATCTGCGCGCGGTGGGCAGCAATTAACGCATCTACCACATTATCTACATTCCCTCCTGCCAGATAATGGGCTTCCAGCTGATTCACATTCAAGCCGAGCCCCGCCTTTGTCCCTTTAATCAAAGGAATGACAATCATACGCGGTTCGACACGGCGGAAACGCATTCCCACTAAATTAAACAACGAAATGCTTACATCGGCTGCAAGTGCAGAAATCCATAATCCCATCGGTACAAAATGAAGCAGTATGAGTACCGCAAAAAGCGCTACCACAATAGTAAATACAGGAACGACCAGTAAAGTTTCCATAAATAAATCCTCCTAAAACATATTTCAATTATTTAACAACCAAATGATTTCCTTCCGCCCGCACCACGCGTACCGCAGCACCTTGCAGAATGAATCCCCCTTCTGAAACTGCATCTACCACAGTCCCTTCCACTTCCACCTTGCCGGAAGGCCTGAGCACTGTAGCAGCATTCCCTTCTTTCCCTTCATACTTCTTCAAATTCTGAACAGAAGAAACATATCCTTTGGAGGAAGATAAAGATAATGTAAGAGATAATTTTTTCCACATTCTATTTTCTGACAAATGATCCGCCAAAAAGTATATACCGATAATAGCAAGAATCATGGCTGCGGATAATACCCAAAGAGCCGTCATATCCCCGCCAAAGGTGAAGTATAGGCCTGCCGTCATGGATAAAATACCCGCCGCCACGCCAAAACCGGAAACGAAGATAAAAATATCCAACAGGATCAAAGCAATCCCGCCAAAATATAATAGAAATTCAAACCATGCCACATTACCGCCATACCAGCCGCTGCCTAAGAGCAGCCCGCCGGCAATCACAGCAATCAATCCGCCGCCTGAAAATCCCGCGGTTTTTATTTCTGCCAGAATTGATACAAAAATCACTGCCGCCAAAAGTGCTTCCACAAAAGGGATACGCATCCACTCGAGTACATAATTGCTTTCGTAAGCACCGGATATGACCGGCACTGGTATAAGTGCTACCCATATCCCCCCGGCACGATATAAAACTTTATGCATCTATTCCTCCTTATTTTAGAATATCTACTTCCTTTAGAAATCGCTTTTATTTTATTATACTATATGCCTACCATACTTCCCGGAGCATTCTCTCCTCGATACTTTCGAAAATTTTCTGAACTTTTGCTATACACCTATACAAAAAGCCCCTTTCGGAGCTATATTTGCATACATATTATTCACCTTTGGAACTCACAAAACTTTCGCGCTTGCCGATAATTTCAAGGCCATTCATATATGAGCGAAGCACGTCCGGCACGACAATCGTCCCATCTTCCTGCTGATAATTTTCCATGATAGCAGCTACCGTTCTTCCAACAGCAAGCCCTGACCCGTTCAGTGTATGAACAAATTCCGGCTTATCTCCCTGATGCCGGCGGAAGCGGATATTTGCCCGGCGTGCCTGAAAATCAAGGCAGTTGGAGCATGAGGAAATTTCTCTATACTTCTGCTGCCCTGGCATCCACACTTCGATATCATAAGTTTTTGCTGAGGAGAAGCCTATATCCCCAGTGCAGAGACATACTACATGATATGGCAGTTTCAGCAGCTGAAGAATTTTTTCTGCTTCTGCAGTCAAACTTTCCAATTCATCCCAGCTATCTTCCGGTTTACAATATTTCACCATTTCTACTTTGTGAAATTGATGCTGTCGAATCAGTCCACGGGTATCTTTCCCCGCAGAGCCTGCTTCTTTACGGAAACACGGGGTCAGTGCCGTGAGATGGACAGGGAGCACGGCTCCATCTAAAATTTCTCCGGAGAAATAGTTGGTCAGCGGCACTTCTGCTGTTGGAGTCATGTACATATTTTCCCCTTCCACTTTGTACATATCATCCTCAAATTTAGGGAGCTGTCCGGTTCCCTGCATAGAAGCACCATTAATGATATATGGTGGAATAACTTCCGTGAAATCATTCTGCTGTGTATGAACATCAAGCATGAAATTGTACACAGCTCTTTCCAGACGGGCTGCCATACTGAGATAGAAATAGAAACGCGCGCCTGACACCTTCCCCGCCCGTTCAGAATCAAGAATACCCAGGTTTTCTCCTAATTCATAATGTTCTTTTGCAGGAAAAGGGAATTTACGAATTTCACCCCAGCGACGGACTTCCGGATTTTCACTGTCATCTTTTCCAACCGGCACAGAAGCATCTGTCATATTTGGAATGCGTAAAAGGCGGTCCTGTAATACGAGCTCCACGCCTGCCAGCTCCTTATCAATGGCAGCAATCTTTGCCCCTACTTCTCTCATAGCAGAAATGGCAGCAGAAGCATCTTCCTTGTTCTTTTTTGCCAGAGCAATCTTTTTTGTTTCCGCATTGCGTTCACTCTTCAACGCTTCTGTCATCTGCAGAAGCTCTCTTCTCTTCCTGTCCAGCTCAATAACCTCATCCAAGTCAAAATCGTTATGGCGATTAACCAGATTTGCTTTTACCGCTTCCGTATTTTCCCTAATAAATTTAATATCCAACATAGCCATCTCTCCCTGCATAAACCTGCCATTCGGCTAAAACATAAAAAAAGACTTCCATCCTGTATGGGACGAAGTCATCACGGTGCCACCCAATTTGCATAAGCTAACTTGATTGTGGCATAACGTCCACAAACCGTCCGATTCATCACCGGCCATTCCCGATTGGAAAACACCTTCTCTGCCAAAGCTCGCACCAACCGCTTTTTCTCTGTACGCACTGAAAGAATATTTTCTCTTTCACTATGTTTTTCTAATTATATAACCCTCGCAGTCTTTTGTAAAGTAAAACAGCGGTTCTGCACCCCCCCCGCTGCACTTGATACTCATTTATTTACCACCAGTTCATTCCATGCATTGGCAAGAGCAGCATATTCCTCCATCGAAAACGTTTCTCCCCGGCGGCCGCCGTCAATCCCCGCTCTCTCCAGAATCTTCTTTCCCAACTCCATGCTTATCCCGCCGGATTTCATAGCGTTGGTAAATACCTTCCTCCGCTGCCCAAACCCCATTTTAACCAGATGGAAAAACAGTTTGCGGTCTGCCACCTTCACCGCAGGTTCTTTTCTTCTCCTGATTTTCAGAACTGTTGACGTTACTGCAGGATGCGGCAAAAAAGCTGCCGGTGGAATATCCATCACTCTTTCCACGGTACAATCAAATTGTACCGCCAAGGTAAGCGCACCATAATCCTTCGACCCGGCCTTCGCCAAAATACGATCCGCCACTTCCTTTTGCATCATAAATACAAAGAGGGAAATGGGCAGTTCAGATTGAATCAGGTACAGCAAAATAGGTGTCGTAATATAGTAAGGAAGATTGGCCGCTGCGTGCCAGTTATTATCTCCCAGTATTTCTTTCAAATTTGCTTTGAGCACATCTTCATAGATAATATGCACATTATTATAAGCTTCCAGCGTATGCGTCAAAACATTTTCCAAACTTTTATCAATTTCAAAAGTTGTTACATTTGCCCCTGTTTCAGCAAGTGCCTGTGTTAATGTCCCTATACCTGCACCGATTTCCAAAACAAATGCTCCTTCTGCCAGTTCCGCTGCCGCCGCGATTTCTGCCACAATATCGGGACGTACGAGAAAATTTTGCCCTAAACGATGCTTCGCTCGAATACCAAATCGCTGCAATACATACCTTACAACTTTAATATCTGCTAAATTAGCGTCTTTCATACTTTCTCCCGCACTCTGCCAACGCGGATTCCCACTCCTTTCGTGTAATCCCAAAATGATTCAGTCTGCGCAAAAACTGCTTGGCATTCCCATATCCGATGCCAAGTATAGCCCCAACAGATGCTCTTTTCCCGGTGGCATCTTCTGCACCCGTAAGGCCGGAATTCCAAAGATCTTCCATATGAAATTCATGGGAACTTTCCTGATAAAGTATCCGTACTTTATCCAAAGCTTTTCTAATCGACTCCGGAGATGCATCTTCAATCCCCACATCATCCTCCGTAGATGCTTCACTTTTCGGAACAAAAGCATGAAGTGCTTCAGGAAACATAACGGAAAGTCTGCTTCTTATTTTTTCACCGGGACCATCCGGATCAGTCAGTATAATAATCCCTCTTTTTTCATAAGCGGCACGAATATCCTGTATAACAGCAGACCGGAGGGCATAGCCTCCGGTCGCAATCAGATCCGCATCTACCGCCTGTCTCACACGGGCAATATCCGATTTGCCCTCGACAACGATAACCTGCTGAATCATATCAGTCTCTTGCTACATACCCGATACCACGAACAGTATGGATATATTTCTTTCCTACCTTTTCATCAATTTTGCTTCGCAGGTAACGAACATATACGTCTACAATATTCGTTTTCCCTGCATATCCATATCCCCAAACCTTTTCAAGAACTTCTTCACGTTTCAGGACACGATTTTTATTTTTGGCCAGGAATAAGAGTAAATCAAATTCCTTCTTCGTCAGATCCACGACTTCATCACCGACACGTACTTCATGGCGATCCGGATAAATTGCCAGGTCTCCGATATTAAAAGACGGATCAGCAACGATTTTCGGCTCCTCATGACGGCGCAGTGTAGAACGGATTCTGGCAATCAATTCTTTTGTGGCATAAGGTTTGGTCAGATAATCATCAGCACCTGCATTCAGCACTTCAACTTTTCTGTCCACACTACCGTCAGAAGACAGGTAAATAATCGGAATCGTGCTGATTTCTCTTACGTTCTCAAGAATTTTATCGCCATCTTCCATGGGATCATCCGGATCAAGGACAATGATGTCCACCTGGCGCTGTCCTGCCAGATCTACCACAGAATCACCAATATTGTCTACCAAACAGGAAAATCCTTCTTCTTCCAGCTTAAGCTGCATGAAACGGCTGACACTCGGATCACGTTCAACTACTAATACACAATTTCTCATTTTTAGGTTCCTCCCCCAAAACACAACAAATACTACAAATAAAAATGCTCTTTTAAATTATTATTATTTTTCGCCAATCACTTTAAATGGGGAATTATTATTTTTTTACCATTTTTATAAAAGTAATCGCCAAAGAGCTTCATGGTTCTCCACTTAATAATACCATAACTTTAATTAAATTCAAGCAATTCATTTTAAATATATTGTATTAAAATTAATTTTTAAATAGTAATTGATTGCTTATATTTATTAAACTTTTGCGAATTACTCTTATTCTTTTTTCTCTTGTATTATTTCAAACCCCTACTTATTTACCGATACTTCTTGGTAAGACTCAATATATTCAAAACTTTAAATGATACTGTATCTCATTCATTTCTTTATAAAATTATTCTCCTTTTATCCAAAATACCCATACCCCCCATGTGTATAAAACTTTTTTATGATTGAGCTTTAATGAATTTATTACCTTTATAATTTATTAGAGCCCAAGAAAAAAGAGGGGCATCCCGGAAGGAACCCTCTCTTCTGAACCGATTTATTATTTTAAGATATCTCTCATACGATGTGTCAATGAGCCGCTGCCATAAAAAGCATCCGCATCAAGCGCCTCTTCAATACGGAGAAGCTGGTTATACTTTGCCACCCGTTCCGTACGGCAGGGAGCACCGGTCTTAATCTGCCCCGCATTCAGCGCTACTGCCACATCAGCAATTGTCGTATCAACCGTTTCACCGCTGCGGTGAGAAATAACTGCGGTGTATCCGCTTCTCTGCGCCATCTGCACCGCCTCAAAGGTCTCTGTAATCGTCCCGATCTGGTTCAGCTTGATCAAAATAGAATTGGCAACACCTTCATGGATTCCTTTGGATAAGCGGCTTGTATTGGTAACAAAAAGATCATCACCCACCAGCTGTACACGTTTCCCCAACACAGCCGTTAATTTTTTCCAACCTCCCCAGTCTTCCTCTCCAAGACCATCTTCAATGGAAATAATCGGATATTTATTGACAAGGTCTTCATAAAAAGAAATCATTTCTTCTGCCGTTTTAGCGGCATGATCCCCGGACAAATGGTACAATCCGTCATCGCCCAGAAGTTCAGATGCCGCCACATCAGCCGCCAGAACGATATCTTTCCCCGCCGTATAACCCGCTTTTTCTACCGCTTCACAGATAACTTCCATCGCTGCTTCATTAGACGGCAAATCAGGCGCAAAGCCGCCTTCATCACCGACTGCCGTGGATAAATGTCTCTTTTTTAATACTGTTTTCAAGGCATGATATATTTCTGCACACATACGAAGTCCTTCAGAGAAAGAAGAAGCACCGACAGGCATTATCATGCTTTCCTGAATATCCACATTATTATCCGCATGAGCTCCTCCATTAATGATGTTCATCATAGGAACCGGAAGATTATGAGCATTAATACCGCCAAGGTACTGGAACAGCGGAAGTTCTGCTGATTCCGCGGAAGCATGAGCAGCCGCAAGAGATACCCCAAGAATAGCATTGGCACCAAGGCGGCTCTTATTCGGTGTGCCGTCCAAATTAATCAGGATATGATCCAATCCGCGCTGGTCACTGGCATCCCAGCCAAGAACAGCATCAGCAATTTCTCCATTCACATTATTGACAGCGCAGAGAACACCTTTTCCATCATAACGGTTCTCATCACCATCACGAAGTTCCGTTGCTTCAAACATACCTGTAGATGCGCCGGAAGGAACTCCCACCCTTGCGAAAGCTCCATCTTCCAGTGTCATTTCTACTTCTACCGTGGGATTTCCACGGGAATCAAGAATCTCTCTTGCGTGAAGATCTGTAATAACTGCCATGATATCTCCTTATTCACATGCTTTTTTATAAATAGACAATAATTCTTCTGCTTTCAGACTGGCACCGCCGATAAGAGCGCCGTCCACATCTTTTTCTCTAAGGAAAGAAGAAATATTCTCTCCTGTTACGGAACCACCATACAAAATCCGTATCCGTTCTGCGACTCCCCCGGATGAAAACGCTTCTATTGTTTTGCGAATAAACGCGGATACAGTTTCCGCATCCTGCGCGGTGGCCGCTTTTCCCGTACCGATCGCCCAAACAGGTTCATAAGCAATAACTGTCCGTAATAATTCTTCCGGGGAAAGCCCCGACAGCGCCGCTCTCATTTCTTCCAGCAAACGTGTTTTCATCTGCCCGCTTTCCCGCTCTTCCAAGGTTTCACCGACACAAAGGATAGGCGTCATTCCATACGCAAGGATTATTTTCACCTTTTTCCCTACAAACTCATCGGATTCACATAAAATCTGTCGGCGTTCCGAATGTCCGCAGATGACATAAGAACAGCCTGTTTCTTTTAACATACCAGGAGATATTTCTCCGGTAAATGCGCCTTTCTCCGCCGGATACACATTTTGCGCTCCCCACTTTATGCCCGTACCTGCCAGGTATTTTTCCGCCAAGTACAAATCAGTGAAAGGCATACAGATTAAAAGTTCGGCTTTCCCCATTTCCGCATCGAATCGGCCGAGAAACTGTTCCGTTTCCATGGCGGTACGATTCATTTTCCAATTTCCCGCAATCAGTCTTGTCCGCACCGGCATCACTCCTTATCTGCAAGGACAGCCACACCGGGAAGAACCATCCCCTCCAGCATTTCCAAAGAAGCACCTCCGCCGGTAGACACATGAGAGAACTTATCTTCAATCCCCATCTGGTCCACAACGGAAGCGGATTCTCCGCCGCCGATAACGGTTGTCGCATCCAAGTTTGCAATAGCTTCCGCAATAGCAAAAGTCCCGGTAGCAAAAGGCTTCATCTCAAATACACCCATCGGTCCGTTCCAGACAACAGATTTCATTCTCCTCAGTGTTTCCACGTAGAGACGGATTGTCTTGGGCCCGATATCAAGAGCCATCCAGGGATCACTGAAATCTTTCGCTTCCAATACTTTTGTATTTGCCTTTTCTGAAAAAGCATCTCCCGCCATAAAATCCACAGGAAGTATTATGTCCGATCCCATTTCCTTTGCTTTTTTCATCAGGTTGCGTGCCAGTTCAAAGCGATCTTTATCCTGCAAAGACCGGCCCATGTCATAGCCTTCCGCCGCGACAAAAGTATTTGCCATACCGCCGCCGATCATGATGACATCCGCTTTTTCCATCAGGTTGGCAATCACCTGGATTTTGTCACTGATCTTAGCCCCGCCGATAATGGCCGCAAAAGGACGCTTCGGATTTTCAATAACACCGTCGAGGAAATCTATTTCCTTCTTCAGTAAGAGTCCGGATACCATAGGCAATAATTTACCAACCCCCACAACAGAGGCATGGGCTCTGTGAGAAACGCCAAATGCGTCATTTACAGCTGCTGTACAGCCTTCCACCAGCGCTTTTGCAAAATCGGGATCATTCTTTTCTTCTTCTTTATGGAAACGAAGATTTTCAAGAAGCAGCACCTGTCCCGGCTGAAGCGCTTTTTTCATGGCGGCTGTTTCGCTGCCGATGCAGTCATCGGCAAATTGTACCGGCTGATTCAAAAGTTCTGACAGTCTTTCCGCCGCAGGGCGAAGAGAAAGTTCCAGTTTTCGCTCCCCTTTAGGCCGCCCCATATGGCTTGCCAAAATGACTGCCGCTCCCTCTTTCAGCAAATATCGGATAGTCGGGAGTGTAGAACGAATCCTTCTGTCATCGGTGATATGCCCATCCTTGTCACAAGGAACATTATAATCCACACGGACATATACCGTTTTTCCCGCTACATCAATATCGTAGATTGTCTGTTTATTCATCGCGGAGTCCTCTTCAGATCAAAACTTTCCCGCTACGAAAGCGACAATGTCAATAATTCTCATGGAGTACCCCCATTCATTGTCATACCATGCGATTACCTTTACCAGGTTGTCATCCATCACCATGGTGAGAAGACTGTCAACAGTGGAACTTACATCGGTGGTTTTGAAATCACTGGAAACAAGAGGTTCGTCAGTATAAGCCAGAATACCTTTCATCTTTCCTTCAGCGGCCGCTTTCAAAGCAGCATTCACCGATTCCTTTGTAGCCGGTTTATCCAGTTCAACCGTAAGATCCACTAAAGATACATCAGGCGTGGGAACACGGATAGCCAGTCCGTTCAGCTTTCCTTTCAGCTCAGGAATAACGATACCAATGGCTTTCGCCGCACCGGTGCTGGTGGGCACCATATTTTCGGCAGCGGCTCTTCCGCGTCTCGGATCTTTTTTATGTGCTTTTTCCAAAATAGCCTGGTCATTGGTATAAGAATGTACCGTAGTCATAAGACCGCGCTTGATTCCAAACGTATCATTCAACACCTTGCAGACGGGTGCCAGACAGTTTGTCGTGCAGGAAGCGTTGGAAATAATATCATCTTTAGCAGGGTCATAAATATTTTCATTCACACCTACGACGATGGTCGCGTCTTCATCTTTACCCGGAGCAGTAATAATAACCTTCTTAACTGTTCCGCGGATATGTTTCCCCGCGCTTTCTCTGTCTTTCAGTTTACCTGTGGATTCGATAACGATTTCCGTGCCGTAAGCGCTCCAGTCCAGATTTTCCGGATTCCGATCCTGGAATACATGGATGCGTTTCCCGTCGACAATAAGATCATCTTTATCAATTTCTACCTTTTTATTCAAACGTCCATGAACCGTATCATATTTCAAAAGATAAGCAGCTGTTTCCGGGCCGCTCGGATTGTTGATGGCGACAATATCCAAATCCGTTCTGTCAAGAAGCCCCCGAAAAACAAGACGTCCAATTCTTCCAAAACCGTTAATTGCTACTTTTGTCATTCTTGCACCCTCCTATAGACCCAACCGGAAAATAAATTTTACCGCAATAAAACAGCCGCGCCCTAAAAGAAATACTGCAGTCACTCATGCAGTCTAACCGGCAATATCTTTTTGCGGCGGGAATAAAACAATAAAATGATGACTTCCACCTCATAAGACTTCTGTAAGTATGCGGCAGAACCATACTTTGAGGACTCCTTACTTATGTAGTATATCACGCAGCCATTTCTGCTACAACAACAATAAACATTTTCAAAAGTAGTATATACTTATCTTGAACCAGATAAATAAATGAAACATTATTTCCCGTAACTGCTTTGAATCTGTCTTAATTTCCATATGAAATACATCCTGCTGATTTCGCACAAAATTAACTTTCTCTTTTTATATCAATTTTTATGTTTTTCGATTTCTTTTTCCTTTCAGTAGTTATATAATGAATACAAGTCATTAATCTTTTTCTATTTATGATTTTTTTCAATCATTAGTATATGCGCAGAAAAGAAAGGAAATATTATGTCTTGGAATACGAAAATCACAAAGCTTCTCAACATTGATTATCCTATCATCCAAGGTGCCATGGCGTACATTTCTGACGGTGTCCTGGCAGCCGCTATGAGCCATGCAGGCTGTGCAGGCGTCATTGGTTCAGGTGGATTTACCCCTGATGAAGTACAGTCCCATATCCGCCGTTTTAAAGATATCGCCGGTTTGCAAAAAGTCTACGGTGTCAACCTGATGCTGCAAGATGATAATAAAGATGACATAGCGCAAATCATTTGCGATGAGAAAGTCCCTTTTGTCACCATTGGCGCAGGGAACCCTATCCCCTGGTTTGAACCGTTTCACCAAAAAGGAATCAAATGTATTCCCGTCGTTCCCAATGTGAAACTGGCACAAAGGGTACAGGCCCATGGCGCCGACGCTCTCGTAGTAGAAGGTATGGAAGCCGGAGGTCACGACGGAAAACTGACGCTCATGGCGCTTTTAGAGAACGTTCTGCCGGATATAGAAATTCCTGTGATTGCCGCCGGCGGTATTGCCGACGGACGGGGTATCGCCGCATCGCTTCTTATGGGCGCATCCGGAGTCCAGATGGGTACACGTTTCCTCTTGGCGGAAGAATGCAGTCTCCACCCGAAAGCGAAGGATGCTATCATGGCAGCAGCGGATACGGATTCTGTTGTTACAGGATTTACTACCGGCGACAGTGTAAGAGGCCTCAAAAACCGGTTCTCCGATCGTTACCTGAAAGCGGAGTACAGCGGTGCTTCACCTGATGAACTGTCATCTATCTCTGCAGGTACCACAAGGAGAGGGGCTCTTCTTGGCGATACGGAAAATGGTTTTATTCTGGCCGGCATGTCCCTTACCCATTTGACAAAAATTCAATCTGCAAAAGAAATCGTAGAGGAACTCGTTTCTGAAACGGAACGGCGCCTTGCGGCGGCTCCAGGACTCATCTGAATTTCTTTCGAATATTTAAAGTATATAATAAAGATGACTTCTTAATTGATAGAAGTTATTCTGTATTTAAAATCTTTGCAGTAATTTTTATAAGTTTTATTTTCTGTCTTTCATGGAGGTTCCTCATGTACACACTTTCCAATCTTAATTTTATGGGGAAGAGTCCCAAAATTGATCCTGATGCTTTTGTTGCACCCCGCGTATTCCTTGCCGGCGATGTGCGTATAAGCAGATACGCCAGTCTTTGGCCCGGTGTTGTCGCAAGAGGTGATGTTAACTATATTTCCATAGGCGAATGTTCCAATGTACAGGATTTGGTATGCCTTCACGTCGCCGATGATTTCCCCTGCATCATCGGTGACTATGTTACCATCGGACACTGCGCCTGCGTACATGCCTGCACGATTGAAGACCATGTCCTCATTGGTATGAACGCCACTGTTCTGACGGGAGCAAAAGTAGGCAAAGGTTCAATCATCGCTGCCGGTGCCCTTGTCCTGGAAAATCAGGTCATTCCGCCAAACTCCCTCGTTGTCGGCGTCCCCGGCAAAGTAAAATCCACTATCAATGCACTTAAAAACATCCATGCCCAGGCTTTGAAATACAAAAGTGAATGGGCTATCGGCTACGGTGTAAAACCCGATATTGGAGGCGAGCTTTACCACGGAGAAAAAATCGTTTAATTAACCCATTGAAAAATCGGTAATGACACAAGTCTGCAACTGCATCATTACCGATTTTTTATTGCTTTATTTTTCCAGCTTATCTACATTTTCATGAAGTTCGGGATAAGTAAGAGTAGCAAACAGATCATGGAGCGTTTCATTTCTGCGAATCTGCTGCACGGTTCCATCTTCATGAACCATGATTTCCTGATGGCGCAGACGGCCATTATAATTGTACCCCATACTGTGTCCATGGGCACCGGTATCATAAATGATGATAAGATCCCCCATTTCAATTTCCGGCAGTTTTCTCTGAATGGCGAACTTATCGGAATTTTCGCAAAGGGAGCCAACCACGTCATAAATTTTGTTCTTAGGCAAATTTTCCTTGCCAAGAACACTTACATGATGATAAGCACCATATATACCGGGACGCATCAGATCAGCCATACATGCATCTACGCCGATGTAATCCCTGTAAATATTTTTGTAATGGATCGCTTTTGTTACAAGGTAACCGTAAGGTCCTGTAATCATTCGGCCGCACTCGAAACAAATACGTATATTTTCAAATCCCCGCATTTTTTCTTCAAAAAGTTTTTTCGCACCTTCTCCAAGTCCCTCCAGATCTACAGGTTCCTGTTCAGGCCGATAGGGAATCCCGATCCCACCGCCGAAATCGATAAAGCTCACCGTTACACCATGAGTATTACGTATTTCATTAGCCAAATCAAACATCATGCTGATGGTTCCCAAAAGTCCCGGAAGTTCCAGCTCTGCGGAAATAACCATGGTGTGAATACCGATATATCCGATACCCTTATTCTTCGCCCATGCCACACATTTGAGAAGCTGCTCGCGGGTCATGCCGTACTTCGCTTCCTGGGGTGTACCGATAATCGCATTCCCCCTCGCCAGATCAGGCCCGGGATTATATCGGAAGCAGATGCGTTTCGGTACCAGGTGAAGCCGTTCCATATCCTCCAAATTGGAAATATCATCCAAATTGATAATAGCCCCAAGCTCATGCGCTTTCAGAAACTCTTCATCCGGTGTGTCATTGGAAGAAAAAACAATTTCCTCTCCTGTGATTCCCACCGTTTCCGCCAAAATCAATTCTGCCATGGAACTGCAGTCTGCACCCACGCCAAGTTTTTTTAAGCTTTTCATAATCCACGGATTGGGTGTCGCCTTCACCGCAAAATATTCATGAAAATCCGAACTCCAGGAAAAGGCTTTCTGCAGGCGTTTTACATTATCCGATATCCCTTTTTCATCGTAGAGGTGAAACGGCGTACCGTAAACGGCAGCAATCTCCCTGACCAGCTCTTCGCTGAAGGGCAGCTTCTTTTCACTCATTCAGAGAACCCCTTTCCTTTTGTAGGAAGAAATATCAATTTCAATGACTGAAATCTTCCAAACAAATTTATACCCTATAAAGTATGTCTATTATAGCATAGCCATATTTTATGTTCTATATTTAAATCCTTGAATTCTTCGCATTCTCCTGATTTTGATACATTATGCATCATGTCCAAAATCACGTATGTATATTTCTGTCTAAAAAAAGGAATGACGATTATCACTCCACTTTTTACAGGCTTATTTTATTTGCATACCATGAACCACATCCGCAAGTGAAATCATTCCCATTTCCTTTTCCATCGCCTGCTGCACCTGAGCCAGCTTTCCGTCAAGCGCCTGATGAATTGAAAGACCTACAGGGCATCGGGGATTAGGGTGTTCATGAAAATGGAAAAGTCCATCTGCATGAACCGCATCCACTGCACGGCAAATATCAAGGAATGTGATTTCGCCTTCCTTTTTCGCAAGCAAAGCTCCTCCGCTCCCCCGTGCCACGGTAATAAGACCGGCTGTTTTCATCCGCGACAGAAGACGTCGGATAATAACAGGATTCACCTGAATGCTTCCTGAAAGAATTTCACTTGTTACCTTCTCTTTTTCCCCATACATAGATATATAAGCAAGCATATGGACAGCAATCGTAAATCGACTTGAAATCTGCAACCTATTTCCCCCTGCCATTGTTTTTCTTTCATATTATAATTCCTTTTGCCATTTTGCAAGGGTAAATCTGCCGATTCAACCGGTCTCTTCCTTTGCAGCCAGCATCATTTGCATAAAACTGACAGCTTCCATTCCTCTCGATCGCTTCGACCTTCCGGCATCAGTAATAACCAATAAATGTCTTCCAGTACTTCTACCGGCTTCTCCAGTATCATTGCTGCTGCAAAGCCATCAATGAGGAACAGAAACCGGTCAAATGAATGGCCAAATTACTTTCCTAAGACACTGATCCGCTGATTTTTATGGTTCCCTTTTTCTGCTTCATCCACCATAGCAATAGCATAGTCTGCATAACTGATATAACTTTTTCCTTCCGCATTCGTTGTAAATTCTTCTCCTGCTAACAGGTATCTTCCCGTTCGTGCACCTGCTGCATCAAATTCTGCAGCCGGACTGATATAAGTCCATACCACATCTTTTCTTTTGCGCAATTCATTAAGAGATTTTTTCATGGCATCAGCTACCGGTTTATAATCTTTCGGAAAATCAGGTACATCACTGATCATCATCGTATGAGTCTTATCAGTATACAAACTGCCTGCTCCGCCGACTACGAGAAGACGTATACTGCTTCCACTCAAAAGATTGCTCAAATGATTTAATACTGTGCTGTGGAGACCCATCTTGTCCGGATCCCATACACCAAAAGCATTCACCACTACATCAAAATCCTTCAAATCTGCCTTCGTCAAATCCATGATATCTTTTTGGATAACATGCGGGGTCTCGGATCTGTTATCACTTCTCACCACCGCTGTTACTTCTGCGCCGCGTCTTACCGCTTCACTGACGATCAGCCGTCCGGCTTTACCATTTGCTCCAATAACTGCAATTTTCATAATTTTCCTCCTTGATTTTTAATGTAATACTTTTTGATACATCAACAATACTACTACACTATTGTAATGTCAATAGTTACAACATGATTTTTTTATCTTATAGGTTTTCTGCAAATGAAAAGAACCCCTGCCACACAGAGGCTCTTCATTTTTACTCAAAAAACTTATTTTTCCGCTTTACCGAACCATTTTTCAAAAATCTTGTCATATTCACCGTTTGCTTTTAATTCCTTCAGCGCTTTATTCACCGCCGCCTGCAATTCTTTATTTTCTTTCTTCATAGCAAAAACAAATCCTACATCTGTCTTTGGCGTACCGACGATCTTCAAGTCTTCAGAACCGCCTTGCTTCATATAGAACATAGCCACCGGCTGATCAACAACAAAAGCATCTAATGTCTTCGCACGGAGTTCCATAAATGCCTGGGCGTTGGAGTCAAGCTGTTTTACTTCGCCTTTTGCTTCCTGAATCATCTTGACCGGTTCCGTCCCTACCTGGGCTCCCACCTTCTTGCCTTCCAGATCCGCCCAGTCTTTCAGACTGTTATTATCTTTGTTAACAATGATAACAAAACCATTTTTATCAAAGTATACATCAGAAAAAGCGACCTGTTTTTCACGTTCCGGGTTTGCTGAAAGTCCGGATGCGATCATGTCAATCTGTCCGCTCTGGACCGCGGGGATCAGAGCATCAAACCCCATACTCTTAAACTCCATCTTGCTGCCCATCTGCTTAATGACGGCTTCTGCCAGATCCAGGTCAAATCCCACGTACTTGTCATCTTTTGTAAATTCAAAAGGCGGAAAAGTGGTTTCAGCCCCTACACGAACGATAGACGGCACGCCTGATTTCGCAGCATCACCACTTTTTGCCTTATCTCCATTTCCACCGCAGCCCGATACTGCCAATACAGCTGCCAGTGCTCCTACCGCCAGCCATGCTTTCATCTTTTTATTGAACATACTCCCATCTCCATATCTCAAATAAAATAATCGATGTGCATATTTTATCAATATTCTGCATATATGTCAATAAATATTCATAAAGACCTCTCCGTCTTCTCCCATTTCCGTCCTCTGTAAATGAGATAATTATGCATTCTGTCGATTTGACCACATTTTTCTGCCATGCTATAGTTTAAAATAAAAGCTTTCCAAACATAATACACGTTAAACCACATTAAAAGGAACTATTATGGAATTACTCATCTCCTTTCTTTCCGATTGGGGTTATATCGCACTTTTTATCTGTATGGCTTTGGAAAACATGAATATCCCCATTCCCAGTGAAATTATCCTCGGGTTTGCCGGATTTCTTGTTTCACAGCAGATCTTTTCTTTTTGGCCCACCATTATCATCGGTACAGCCGCCGGTATCGCAGGCTCTCTTTTATCTTACTACATGGGGCTCAAAGGCGGACGGGAATTCATGCTCCGTCACACAGCTAAAGGCGGTCTTGGTGCGAAGAAACTGATTGCTGCAAAAAACTGGTTTGAAACATATGGGGGCATCGCTGTTTTTACAGGCCGCCTTCTTCCGGGGATCCGCACTTTTATCTCCCTTCCCGCAGGCATCGCACATTATCCTCTCCCCCAGTTTATTGCTTACACGATTATCGGCACAATCCCATGGACGATATTCCTTGTATATACAGGAGAAATACTCGGAGAAAACTGGATGCTTCTTCTTGAATACAAAATAGAAATTGCCCTTATTTCTTTCCTTACAGCCGGCAGCATCGCCGTTGCTTTTTACTTTTGGCAGAAATCAAAAAAACATGAAAAATAAAAATGCTTTTCTTATATTTGTATTTGCTCTCCTTTTGTATGGATTATTTTCGGACATCATTCCGCTCGTAGATCCTGACGAACCTGTCTACGGTGAAACGGCAAAAGAAATGCTTCTCACAGGCGACTGGCTTTCCCCCCGTATTTACGGGGAGTACTGGTATGATAAGCCGCCGCTTTTTTACTGGCTTGACGCGGTTTCCTTTTCTGTTTTCGGCGTTTCTACTTTTGCCGCCAGATTTCCCTCGGCCATAATCGGTGCCTGTACCGCTTCTTACCTGTATCTTTTTACAAGAAAACTGATTGGAGAAAAACCGGCTCTTACAGGTGCTTTCATATGTGCCACTTCTCTGGAAATTATTGTTCTTGCCAGAAGTGCCGTTACTGATACGACTCTTGTTTTCGCACTGACGGTCGCTCTTATATCCTTTCTTCGCAAAGAATACATTCCTGCGTACATGGCATGCGGCCTTGCTTTTCTGACAAAGGGTCCCATCGGATTTGGATTCCCCGCACTCATCGTTGCTCTTTGGATGATGATTACCAAAAGCTTTACATTAAAAAACATTATGGCCCTGAAATGGTACTGGGGCATTCCCCTGGCCTGCCTCATCAGTTTTCCCTGGTTTATATACATGACCATGCACCACGGTCCTGTTTTTATGGATACCTTCTTCGGCTATCATAACCTGGCCCGCTTTTCCAGTCCTGAGCATGTGGGGAAAAACCATCTGTGGCTGTTTTTTATCGTTTTAGCAGCAGGATTTTATCCATGGACCGGCTCTATCCCCGGTATATTCCGCCATTTCCCGGAATGGCGGAAAGATCATACCCTTCTTTTCTTTTATGTATGGACTGTCTTCATATTTATTTTCTTTTCCTTTTCCTCTACGCAGCTCTTTTCCTATATTCTTCCCATGTTCCCTCCGCTCTCTCTTTTAGCAGGAAAATACATGGTGAATCTGGAGGAAACCGGACATATTTCGAAACTATTCCTTTATACCCATCTATTCTTTTCTCTTATCACCGCAGGGGCCATTGCCTGCGCTCCGATTGCTCCTGATGCAGGCAAATGGAGCCAATGGTGCGTTTCTGCCGCTATGCTGGCGGCGGGACTGATTGCTGCTTACTTTTTCAAAAAGGGACGATTTAAAGATTTTCTTATTTGCCAGGGGTTCATTGTTTCATGCTTCGTTTTCTCCGTATGGTTCACCTTCGGCGTGACTGTCACACGGCTCTTCACATCAGAAAGTATCGCCCTGGAACTGAAAAAAAACCGTCCGGGAAATGAATCTGTATATATTGACGCATTCTATCGTCCTTCTGTGGCATTTTACGGAGATATTTACGGCAAGATCCTTCCTAAATTTGATGAAGAAAACTTTGAAGAAGCAATAAAAAACCGGGAAAAAGGAATTATTCTTCCGACAGACAGTATAGACAGAGATATAGAAAAAGGCGCTTACATCCTTGTACAGGAAAAAGTATACAATCGATGGCCCAAAACACAGAAAGCAGGACTGCAACTGATTTGGAAAAAAGATACGGCGCTGTTTTTACGAAAAGAATCTTAAAAAACATAAGAGGACTGCCATGAGCACAAAGAAACAAAAGCGGGAAAGGCTTCAAAAAGCACGGGAAGAAACTGCAAAAAGAGAATTTAAATACACTACCGCACAGACATTAATCGGTATCTTTGCGCTGGCCCTCATGTTTTTTGCCTGGGGTTCCCATCTCCTTCCAGTCACCGATCCGGTAGAATCCAACTATGCGCTTACCGCCAAGGAAATGGTATTGTCAGGGAACTGGCTGTCGCCGCAAATCTACGGCCATTTTTGGTTTGATAAACCTGCCATGGTGTACTGGCTCATGTCCATCTCATACAGTCTCTTCGGCTTTACCGATTTTGCCTCACGTCTCCCTGCCGCCTTCTGCGGGGCTGCAACGATCACACTTCTTGTCTGGTATATCCGCCGGATTACGAAAAATAACGTAGTTGCCGTCTGGTCGGGCATCATGCTTGCCACTTCTCTGGAATTTTGGATTATTTCTCACGCCATCATTACTGACAGTATGCTGATGCTTTTCACTGTGCCTACACTTCTTTCCGCCTATATCGGCCTCATGGAAAACAACAGGCGCCACATGGTCATCGCCTACTTTTCTGCGGGTCTGGCATGCCTTTCCAAAGGTCCTGTCGGTCTTGTCCTTCCGGGAATGCTCCTGCTGATTTGGTGTGGCTTGATGCGGAATAAAAAACTATTCCTCCGTCTCTTTCCCTGGCAGGGAATCCTTATCTTCTTCATCACTGCTCTCCCTTGGTACGCCTGCATGTACGCCATACATGGCGATCCATTCATCCGCGAATTTCTCGGTCTTCACAATATTGTCCGCGCCACATCATCCGAACATCCGAGAGATAACCACTTCTACTACTATTTTCTTCTTCTCCCTTTCTCTCTTCTTCCCTGGACAGGACTTTTTTTCTATGAAATAAAGAAACAGTGGAAAGAAAAAACATCATTTTATCTTTTTCTTATGGTATGGTGTTTCGGTACGCTCCTTTTTTATACCCTTATGGCGACAAAGTATGTGACCTACACCTATATCGCTCTCGTACCGGCAGCCGTTCTTGCCGCCCATGCCGCACCGGATGTGACAAGCGGAAAGAAAATCCCGGGACTGCTTGCGATAATTCCGTTCCTCCTTTTGATTGCTGCGCTGCTCGCAGGTACATTCTTTTTCCCGGATTCCCAATGGTGGCCGCTCTACATTGTAACCGCCTATTCTGTATGGGTCCTCCTCTTCCGTTGGCATAAAAATTCACATAGACGGCTTACCGCCATTTCCACCGTCACCATTTCCGCACTCCTTGTTACCGTCAGCGCGGGACTTCCCGCTTACATGCATACCCGCTCAGGATACATTATGTCAGACTACCTGCATAAACTTCCGGGACAACACTATTTCTTCCGATCCTACTCGGCTTCTTTCTCTTACTACACGGGAGAAACCGCGATACGCCTCATTCCCATTCTTCCGAGTGAAGACGTACAAAATATTCGTGATGACCGATGGAAAGAAAAATATGCCATGCCTTCCATCACGGAAGAAGAATTCCTTAAATTAAAAAAAGAAGAACCGGTCTACCTTTATGTATCGAAAGGAAATCTGTCTCATATGGAAAAGTGGTCTTTAAATAACCGGTTTACCGTTGAGAAAGAATTTATTGACGGTACCATTTTCAAATTGGAAAAATAAATGATAAACGAATCCATAAAGAATTTTATCGAATCTCTCGCAAAATATCATGCGGAAAATGTCTTCAACCCGTGGGCGGATACAAATCCTGACTATGAAATAGAAAACGCTGTCATTCTCCGCCGCCGGCAATTGGAAACCTACCTGAGCCGCCGCCTTTCAACCGCTAAACTTCTCCTTATAGCAGAAGCCTGCGGATACCAGGGCGGCCACTTTACCGGTATTGCCATGACCTGCGAGCGGATGATCCTCGGCTATCACAAAACGGTAACCCCCATGATGATCCTTGGAAAAGAAGGAACACGGACAAGCAGAAAGGACAGCCTCTTCATAAAAAAAGAAATACAAAGAGAAAAAGGCTTCAACGAACCCACGGATACCGTTGCCTGGTCGGCATGCCTTGAAGCGGGACTTGGGCCTGATGAATTTATCCTTTGGAATATATTTCCTTTTCACCCTTATAAAAAAGGCTGTTTTCTTTCCAACCGCACCCCCACCGATGAAGAACTGTCCGTCGGTCTGGATTATACCCGGCAGCTTTTGGAAATAACAGGAACCCTGCCCATCTTCGCAGTAGGGAAGAAAAGTGAAATCACTTTATCAGCCGCAGGTTTTTCCGTCATCGGTCTCCGCCACCCGGCTAACGGCGGCGCTAATATTTTCAGAAAAGGCTTAAAAGATAATCTCCCCTGCAGCTAAAAAAAGACTTCGGCCTAAACTGTATTTCTCATACAATCCATCGAAGTCTCTTCCTTTATACTTTCCCTTTCAGGATATACCGCTTTGTTGCATAATTCCATATCATGACGATACCGCTGGCAATAACCTTGGCAAACATATACCAAAGACCTGCGATCTCCACAAAGAACCACATGGTCATCTGGTTGATTCCCAAGCCTGCCGCAGATGTGGCAAAAAAAAGAAACATTTCCATTTTCGTCCGTTTTCCCGTGTGAAAAACCACCGTCACACAAAGTAAATAATTCACCAGCAGCGAAATAAGGAATGCAATCGCTGAAGAGGTAAGATAAGGAATCCCCGCAAACTCAGTAAGCATGTACAAAAGCACATATTCCAAAAGGAAGCATCCGCCGCCGACGATAAGGAAACGAAGTATTTCATGAAATCGTTCCGCCGGCGGCAGTTTCTTCATAAGCCAATCTGCCAAAACAATCTCCTTTGCCATAAATATGTCCTTATTTTACTATATCTTGTCTGTGCTGCAAAACCCCACCAGAAAACCGTCTGCCATTTTACTCTGTTTTGGCAGACGGTTTTTCATTGCCGCTTGGCCGTCCTTATACGATAAGCTGCATTTGCGTTTTATGTCATTTTTCTATGATGCTTAAAAACATTGCTTTCATTCCGGTAAAAGCAATACAAAAGAGGATCTCAAGATATCACACAATGATTTCATGAAATTCCTCCTTTAGTAAACATGCTTTTATAATTCTGTCGCTTTCCGCAAAGCCATCAGATTTTCTGCCGATGCTTTCGGATTGACCACGCACCCCGGCGCCAGTATGAGACCTTTCCCGTCAACCTGGGAAATAGCATCTTTCACATGTTCTGCGATTTCTGCGGGTGTGCCGTCGAGGATAATATCATCATATTGGAGCACGCCATTGACAAAGTAAGGAGCTGACCGGATACCTGCCATGAGACACTTATCCGTGAGCCTCCGCGCTTCTTTCAGTGATGGCCAGGTATGACGGTCATGCCAGTTCAGACAATTTACCGGATAATCCTTTAATTTTTCAAAATACACATCTTCTCCATGCATATGAATAGGATTGAACCAGGTTTTCTTCGCATAGCTGTTAATGACAGCCAAATCATAAAATACACCGAATTCATTAAATTCTTCTTCCGTCATCATTGTCTTTACGGCATTTTGCGTAGCAAAAAAGAATCCGTCCACACCGGCATCGATATTGTACCCGACAAAATCCATCGTCGTCGCTGTAATAGCGGCCAATGCATGGTGAACCGAACGCGGATATTCTTTCATATCGGTAAGCAGCCTGTCCCCCGCCAATTTCTTCAAGGTCGAAAAAGGACTGAAAATCGTCTGGATAATCGGCGTTCCTTCCATGCGGCGCTTTGCCAGTTCACGGGCAAATTCCACCTGTTTTCCGTACGTTCCCTGAAGTGCTGAAATCGCGCGGATTGAATCATATCCCGCAGGACTGTCAATAGCAAACTTTTGGACAATCGGTTCTTTGTAAGGATCACAGTAGATCTTTACCTGATTGCCAAAATCCTGGGTAGAGTACAGCCCGAAAGGCATCATCTTAATATAATCAAAATCATATTTTTCCGTCAGTTCCACTTCCGCTTCCGCCAGAGAAATAGGATCCTGGTCATGTTCGGACAAATGCATCCACGCCGCCACGGGCACACGATCTGTTTCCCTGCCGGCAATCGCTGCACGGATACGCTCTTCTCTTGTCATACTTTCCCTCCCAAATGAAACCGTATATTCTCTATGTTCTGATTATAACACTCCTTTTCCAAAAGAAAAATCAGTTTTCTTTACTGTTAAAATTCCATCTCTCTAAACCATAAAAAAAGAACTGCCGCCATACCACTTACTGCCTGCAGTTCCTTCATATTCAATTAGTCTGCGCTGAACGGAAGCAATGCGATAGCTCTTGCCCTCTTGATTGCGAGATTGATTTTGCGCTGATGTTTCGCGCATATTCCGGTCACGCGGCGGGGCAAAATCTTGCCTCGTTCCGAAATGAACCGGCGGAGCATTGCAATATCCTTGTAATCAACATTTTCGATATGATCAACACAGCCCTGACAGATCTTTCTTCTCGGTCTTCTTACTCTATCTTTCTTAATCATATTTCCTCCAAAACTGGAAAATCAGAATGGAATATCCTCATCATCGTGGGAATCACCAAACTGGTTAAAATTACCTTTAGGCTGACTATCGCCTTCGCTGCCCGCAAATCCCTGATCCTGCGGTGCTGCGGAAACACGGGAACTCATTCCAATGGGAAGAGCGATCATATTGGCTACCACTTCGGTAACATACCGTCTCTGTCCATCAGGAGTGTCATAAGATCTGGTGGAATAACGCCCTTCGACAAAAACACGGGTTCCCTTTTTGAGCTGGTTACCCACCGCTTCTGCCAGATTGCCCCAGGCAACAACATTGATCCAATCAGTTAATTCTCTCTGTTCACCCTGAGGTGTCGTATAATTACGATTTACAGCAATAGAAAAAGATGCCACGGCACGGCCGGTTTTAGTCGCGCGGATCTGCGGATCCCTCGCCAGATTACCCATTACCTGAACTGAATTCATAGTCTTTACCTCGATCCCTTAGTCATCTTGCTTAACAATGATATGACGAATAATTTCTTCATGGATCTTAATGATACGGTCAAGTTCCGCAATCTGTGACGGGTCAGCTTCAAAGTCAATGACTACATAATAGCCTTCATTCTGATGCTTGACTTCGTACGCCAGATGACGTTTGCCCCATTCATCAACCTTGGTTACTGTACCGCCGATACGAACGATCGTATCCTGCACCAGCTTCACTGCAGCCTGAATCACTTCTTCATTTGCAATGTCCACGATGAACATAACTTCATACTTTTTCACGAAATCGCCTCCTTTTCGGACCTATGTCCCATGCTCCCCATGGGCCAGGAAGTTGCTTGTGTAAAACAAGCTTCTATATTATACAAGGCTTCCCTTTAAATTGCAAACTCTCTGTAAGATATCTGCCGTATTACTTTTTGTACTCTAATTCCTTTTATAGATTTATTCAGAATCTAATATCATTTCTTCTTTACGCCTTTTTATTACTCGTGCTATAATATACTTGCTTATCAATAAATAGCATTTACATTTTTATTTAAAGAGTATACTTATCCTTCATCATTTTTACTTATAAGGAGCAAATAATGATTACAGAACGAGAAATTTTTTTGACAGATCCTGAAGAAAAAGCAAGAGTTGTAGAATTCCTGAAAGAATTTGATCTGACTTTCACAGGAAACATTGATTATACCATGGGACTTTTCGATGATGGGAAACTCATCGGCACAGGCTCTCTCGGCGGCCGTGTCATGAGAGATATCGCCATCAGTAAAGATTACCAGAAAAAGGGGCTTACCCATCGTATCATCCGTAACCTCCAGGGTGAATCCAACCGCCGCGGAATTACAGGAAACCAAATCTTCACCAAGCCGAAGAACGTCCCCGTTTTTGCCCATATGGGTTTCAAAGAAGTGGCTGTAGCCGAACCTTATGCGGGTCTCCTGGAGCGCGGACAGGACACATTGGAAGACTACCTGAACCGTGTCCGTTCCATCCTCGGTACCGGTGAGGGTAAGAACCGCGGTGCTATCGTTATGAACTGCAATCCTTTCACATTAGGGCATCGTTCTCTTGTAGAATATGCTGTTAATAACTGCGATGAGGTCATCATTTTCGCCGTGCAGGAAGACCGTTCCATATTCCCATTCTCTGACCGCTTTTCACTCATTAAGCAGGGTGTTAAAGATATGAAAGGTGTTTCCGTCATCAGCGGGGGCAACTACATTATCTCCAACGCCACTTTCCCGACATACTTCATTAAGGGCACTGATGAGCTGGCGGCGCAGACGAAGCTGGATGCCACCGTATTTGCTACGCGTATCGCACCCGCTCTGAATATCACTGTTCGTTTTGTAGGCGAGGAACCGACTGATAAAACTACACTTGCTTACAACCGGGCCATGCGCGAAGTTTTCGCCAACAACGGTATCGAACTGAAAGTCATCCCAAGAGAACAAAAGGGCCACCAGGTCGTCAGCGCTTCCACCGTACGGAAAGCCCTTTCCGAAGATGACTGGGAGACAGTTTACCGTATGGTTCCGAAATCTACCCTCGTTTACCTGAAGAGCCCGGAAGGACAGGCCGTCATCCGCAAAATTAAGATGACAGAAGCGTTTAAACAAATGGAAGCAGAAGAAAAGGCAAAAACCGCTGAAGCAAAAACAGAAAAGTAACTGTATCCCGTAAATCCCGCCCCCTCACGTTGCGGGATTTTTCTTTTCCATTTTATCCTGTTAAGGTCTATAATAATCTAAAAATGCCAGTCATTATAAAAGAGGATCTGCTTATGCTTTGGGATTTATTTCTCACTTTTTTTAAAATGGGCGCCGTCACTTTTGGCGGAGGATATGCCATGCTTCCTATCCTGCAGCGGGAAGTAGCGGAAAATAAAAAATGGAGTACCGAAGAAGAGCTGATGGACTACTTCGCCATCGGCCAGTGCACGCCCGGCATGATTGCTGTCAATGTAGCCACCTTTGTAGGATATAAACAAAAAGGTTTTTCCGGCGGCCTGGCTGCCACCTTAGGTGTCATTACTCCTTCCATGCTTATTATTACTGCTATTGCCATATTTCTTTCCAGCTTTGCAGCAAATCCGTTTGTCATCCATGCTTTCGCCGGCATCCGTGTCTGCGTATGCGTCTTGATTTTTGACACTGTTATCAAATTAGGCAGGAAATCCATTACTGATAAAAGAACAGCATTCATTTTTCTTTCCATTCTTCTGATCTCCCTTTTCTCCTCTTTCTCTCCGGTATTCTCTGTCATTTTCGCGGGAACAGCAGGGTACATTTTCATGCCTGATGCAGAAAAGAAAGGCAAGGTGGCGCAATGATCTGGTTCCGGATCTTCTGGGAATTCTTTAAGGCGGGACTTTTTGCCGCAGGCGGAGGACTGGCAACACTCCCTTTCCTCTATGCCATATCCGAATCTACCGGTTGGTTTTCCACAGCGGATATCGCCAATATGATCGCCATCTCCGAATCTACTCCCGGGCCGCTGGGCGTCAACATGGCGACTTACGCAGGTTATCAGACCCTCGGTATTGCCGGCGGCATCTGGGCGACGCTGTCTCTTACCTCACCGGCGCTCTTCGTTATTACAGCGGTTTCAAAAGCACTGGATAAATTTAAGAATGCCCTGCTTGTGGAAAAAATTTTCTACGGACTCCGCCCCTGTTCCATCGCTTTAATTACAGCAGCCGGGCTGGGCGTGGCAAAAATATCTCTCCTTAACATAAAAAATGATATCCCGGCACCAAATATCCTATCTTTCTTTGACTGGAAATGCATTCTTCTTGCTGTCATTATGTGGTATGCGCTTTGGCGGTTTAAAAAGCATCCTGTTATTTACATTGCCGTTTCTGCCGCCATCGGTATCTTCTTTGAACTGTAATTTGAACTCCAGTATTCCGCCTGATCGGATTTCGCATCAAAAAACACGGATCCATATAGGATACCGTGTTTTTAAATACTCACTTTCCACCAATAATCATTCATTCCAGTACAGGAAGCGTCGAACCGCCGACAGGAACGACATACGCTGCCGCCTTTTCCCCCATTTGGGCAAACGCCGCATCTACCGCCTGCTGGAGATTATGGAAAGGAACCATGTTTGCCTTCTCCACCAGTTTATCTTCCATATCAGTCACCAGATAAATATCACAATTTTTCTGCACCATGGCAAGAGCTGCCGATTTGTGCCCGCCCAATTCAAAATGCTTTTGTATTTCTTCAATCCGTTCACCGGGCGTGCTGTATGTATTAATCCACTTGCCAAATACATCACTGCCGTATCCTTCACGGCAGCTGGCCGCCACAATCATAATGCCGCCCTTTCTCACAATATGTTTCACGTTATCGATAGATTTCTGCGCCTGGTACAAATTGATGTCTTTCGGATAGCCACCGGTAGAAACAATAACAATATCTGCCGCTTTTTTCACTTTTTTCTTGTATATTTTATCAAGAAAGGCACAGGCCTTACGATGGGCCTCCACAGGATGTCCCGCTGCGGCAAAGGCAATCCGCTTATGATCATCAAGCGCTACGTTTAAAATAAAATCAACAGAAATAAAGTCAGCTGTTTCTTCAATATCATCACGAACCGGATTATCTTTCAAATTCCCTGCAAATGCCCCGGGGTGAATCATATTTTTATGGTTGGCCTGGATGGCAGCACGAGAGGAAACTCCCGGCATAATTGCTTTCATGCCGCCGCTGTACCCTGCAAAATAATGGTATTCCACATTTCCCACCAAAATGCGTCGGTCCGCTTCCGCCACCGTACGGAATATATCCACCGGCGTACCATTCCTGCAAACGCCCAGGTGCACACAATCTTCAGGATCACTGTCAACGCATTTCACACGACTGTACACTTCTTCTCCCACAAGAGATTTCTGTTCTTCTTCAGTTTGCTTACGATGGCTGCCAAGACCGAAGACAATCGTCACATCCTCATCTTTCACCCCTGCCTTTCCCAATTCATCCAAAAGGCGGGGAATGATAATCTTTGATGGTACGGGGCGGGTAATATCACTGGTAACAATTACAATCTTCTCTCCGGATCTGACAATTTCAGACAATCTGGGTGTTCCAAAAGGAACAGAAAGGGCACGGGCTACTTCTTCCGCCTCTGATACCGCAGCAGGTGCCGTATTGGGAAGGATATTCCCCAATACATTTTGATCCGGTATGTGAAAAGACACCAGATCCTTATAATATTTAATTTTGAACTCCATAAGATTCTCCTTCCCCTGGAAAACATGCGTTTTTATCATATATTCCTAATTTCAAAATTTATGTAACGACATCATAAGGCCAATCCTTGATACCACCCATATCAAATACCTTTTTATATCCCAATTTAATCAGTTTTTCAGATGCCTGTCTGCTTCTTACACCGCTTCTGCAGTACACAAGAATTACGGCATTCTTATCCGGAAGAAGTGCCGGCGGTTCGTTGCCGATGGTTTCATTAGTCAAAAGAACTGCTTCGGAAATATGCCCCGTTTTGTATTCCTCTTCACGACGTACATCGACAACAGTCACACCGCCTTTATCCATCATATTTTTTGCTTCCGCCGCCGGAATCTTCTGATATCCCGCCATACTTTCTCCTCCACAGCCGATAACCCCCAAAAAAAGGAATACACAGATACTGCCTGCCGCTAAAAGTCTTTTCATCATAAACCTCCAGAAGAAAAACAGGTAGTCGTTACCGTTTAAAAAAAGTTCCCAGAAGTCCGCGGACAAGGCTTGCTCCAAGATTTCCGCCCACACTCCTGCCCAGACTTCCGCCTACGCTGCCGCCGATCGATCTTCCCGCCGCACGGCCGATTGTCCCCAGTACGGAATTCCCCACGGATTTTATGGCCCGGTTCTTTGCCGCCGATTCTTTTTCCGCTTCACGAGCCGCTTTCTCATCTGCCTTCGCCTGTTCTTTTGCCAGGCGCGCATCTTCTTTCACCTGCGCCGCTTCTGCCGCTGCCTGTTCCTCTCTTGCCTGTTCATCCTGCTCCAAACGCATCAGGATCTCATAAGCTGATTCCGGATCATACCCTTCCGCATATTTACTGTAAAAAAGACTTGACTTAACGGACTGCTCCCGCTGCCCGTCCCCAATACTGCCCATACTGCACTGCGGCGGAAGAACAGATACCTTCTGCGCCATGCCCGGGACACCGTCTTCCCCAAGGAAAGAAACAACCGCCTTTCCCGTTCCGAGAGAAGTAAGCGTTTCTTCCGTATCAAATGCAGGATTCGCGCGGAAAGACATAGCCGCCGCTTTGACTGCTTTCTGGTCAGACGGCGTATATGCGTGAAGACCGTGCTGCACTTTATTCCCCAACTGCGCTAAAACACCGTCGGGAATATCTTTCGGATTTTGTGTACAGAAATATACCCCCACTCCTTTGGACCGAATCAGCTTAACCACCTGTTCAATTTTATCCAAAAGCTGTTTGGGCGCTCCATTAAACAGGAGATGGGCCTCATCAAAGAAGAAAACCATCTTGGGTTTCGGCAGATCACCCACCTCGGGAAGTGTTTCAAAGAGTTCGGACAGCATCCAGAGGAGAAAGGCGGAATACATCTTGCCATTATTGATCAGACTTTCACTGTCAAGAATATTGATCATCCCCTTGCCGCCGTCACCTAATGTCAGCCAGTCGGAAATACTGAGAGCCGGTTCACCGAAGAACACATCGCCGCCGGCTGCTTCAAGAGCCACTACCGCACGGACGATCGTGCTGATAGAGGCCGGACTCATTTTTCCGTATTCTCCTTCAAAAAGCCCACGGTGATCACTCACATAATTCAGGACGGACTTCAAATCTTTCGTGTCAATAAGGAACCACTTACGATCATCGGCAATCTTAAATATTATCGTGAGGATATCACTTTGGAGATCATTCAAATCAAGGATACGGGCAAGAAGCATCGGTCCCATTTCAGAAATGGTGGTACGGAGCTGGATTCCTTTTACACCGTAAATATCCCATAAAGTAACAGGATATCCTTTGTAGGCGAATCCCGCATCCGTCAGATTGAACTTCCCGATGCGTTTCTGCATATCTTCGCTGTCTGTCCCGGGATTCATCATTCCTGCGATATCACCTTTGACATCCGCCATAAATACAGGGATACCCATATCGCTGAATGTTTCCGCCATGACTTTGAGCGTAACCGTCTTGCCTGTGCCTGTTGCACCGGCAACAAGACCGTGACGGTTCACCATCTTCGGAATGATGCTGATCCGTTCCCCCTGATCATTATTCCCTATCCAAACTTTTCCATCGATATACATAATTCCCTCCTGCATAATACATAACCTTTCTTTGCCTTAAGAATATCAAAAAAATCATAAGACTACAATAAACATAAGGCTTTTCCTTTTTTCTTACTCTCGCTGTCTTTCCTTCTTTTTGATATACTGAATTTAATTGATCAGAAGGAGTATCACATGACTTATAAATACATTCTTTTCGACTTAGACGGCACTATTTCTGCTTCCGGTCCAGGCATCATAAAAGCCATGCAGTACGGCCTTACAGCAGCAGGCATTAATGAAACAGATCCTGCTGCACTTAAATCATTCATCGGTCCGCCGCTGAATGTGCAAATACAAAAAATCTATGGCCTGTCAGAAAAAGATACACTGGCAGTCATTATGAAGTTCCGCGAGCAGTATGATAATAAAGGCATTTTTGATTCCGCCCCCTACGAAGGTATCAATGAACTCTTATCCGCCTTGAAGCAAAGAAACATGATCACCGCCGTCGCTTCCAGCAAACCGTGGCCGCTGGTGCATAAAATACTGAAAGACTTTTCCTTTACCTCTTACTTTGATGTGGTTGTCGGCAGCAATCCTTCCGACGAAATGAAAAACAAGGCAGATTTCGACCAAAAAACACGTATTATCAAAAAGACTTTCATCAAACTGAAGGAAATCGGAATGACACCCGCTCTCGATGAAAAATTCCTTTCCTCCACGATTATGATCGGTGACAAAAACTATGACATCTTTGGCGCAAAAGCAAATAAAATCACATCTGCCGGGGCAGCATGGGGTTACGGCAGCCGGGATGAACTCGCCGATGCCGGGGCGAATTTTATTTTTAAAACGCCTCATGACTTGCAGGACTTTCTGCTCACATGAAAAATCGGAAGGCATATTCTCCAAAGAGGAAAATATGCCTTCCGATTTTTTGCCCTAAAGAAATCATTGTATCCTGAAGCAGCGCTATGGCACATAAGCCCGCGCAGCATGGCCTATGAGCTTGCGCTGGATACCCGTAAGCACATGACCGCGTATTTCCACAATTTTTTCCTGTGGTACAAAAAGATTATTTCCGATTTCCCTGCAGTATTGCCATATAATTTTTATACCCGTCAAAACTTCTGCCTTTACTCTATAAACTCCATTGTCATAAGCCGGTTCCAAAGACAGCCTTCCGCGAAGGGATACAGCTGCCGTATTTTCCATAAACCCGCTTTCCAAAGTAAAAAGACGGATAGCCATAAATACCGCCGATGCCGCCACACCCACATCAAGACCAATCCAGTAAGAAACGGCAGCCATGTCCAGCTGATGATCAAGGAACAGGGCTACAGGGAAACAAGCTCCCCAGTAAGCCGCCAAAAGAAGGATAAAAGGCACTTTAGCATCTTTATATCCGCGAAGAATCCCCTGCACCGGCGCAGAGATAGAATCAAAGAACTGGAACCCTGAAGCAAAAATCAGGAATTGCGATGCGATAGCAATAACTGCGGCATCATCAGTATAGACCAGTCCGATCTGCTCCCGGAAAATCGCCGTCAAAAGGACTTCCGCTGCAGAAAATCCCACGGACATAAGAATTCCTGCTTTGGCGTACCGCCTTGCAAGAGCATGATCTTTCGCGCCTGCGGTACGAGCCACTAAAATGGTGAGCGCCATGGAACAGGACAGTGGTACCATGTATGCCATATTCGCAAAATTATCGGCGACCTGATATGCTGCAAGTGTTTCCGTGCCAAACCGCGCCATGAAAATAATAATCGCCCCAAAAAGTCCCATTTCCATGAAAACGGATAGTCCGCTCGGAATCCCCACACTCATATATTCTTTCCAGTCACAAAAACGGCTCTTGCCGGAAGCGAATATTTCCTTTCCCATAAATCTTTCGTCACTATGAATCACATAAAGGAACATCAGCAGTACGAAAAAGTACGTAATTGCCGCCGAAACGCCTGCACCGATACCGCCAAGGCGAGGCAGCCCGCCATGACCATAAATCAGAAAATAATTCAAAACAGCATTGATAGGAAGCGCGGAAAGAAAAAGTTTCATAGAGGTAGCCGTGCTTCCTGCCACATCCGTCAAAGAGCGAAGCGGAATAATAAGAGAAATAAATACCACTGCCACTACCATGGCAAAAATATAATTCTTTGCAATATATTCCACTTCAGCCGTGAGTCCCATGCTGCTGACAACCTCATCAGCAAAAAAGAAATATCCTGCAAAAAACAGCATGCTCAGTGCAAGTGCTATGTATATGCCTGTACGCACCACGAAAGGAATGGATGATTTTTCATTCTTCCCAATTAATTGGGCAATTATAGGCGTCCCTGCCATCAGAAGCCCGATAGCCGCACCTTCAAAAGGAAAGAAGATCCCTGTCCCTACTGAAACCCCGGCCAAATCATCTGCTCCCGCATGGCCTGCCATTGTCGTATTTATAAAATTGATTCCCATGGTGGAAAGCTGCGCTACTAAAATAGGAAATGTGACTGAAAGCAGCTTTTTCATATCACTATATAATCCGGTTTTCATTTTTCTCTCCTTAAATCACCATCAAAAAAGACGCCGAGCGTCTGATTTTGGATTCCTGAAACTGGTGGAACCCTCCATATTGATTTCCTGTACTTCTCTTTTAATACAGGCTTCCTGTCCTATATGTCGGACAAGCATGGTCAATCAAGAAGATTTTCTTTGAAAATTGACTGCCAATACACCAAAGTGCATCTTTTGCAAGATCAGCCAACCTTTCTGCTTTTAAATAACAAACAGGTCAGCACTGACCCGGCTATGATCAATATATTTCCGCAGTGAAATGATTTCACGCAGACGCTTTTGTAGATATGTCCCTGTAAAGAGCCATATCTTTCTGTCATTCAAAACGACAGCCCGTGTATGTATTTTTACCGTGCCCAACGGTTTTTGGGCTTTCAGCCCCCATCCCCCTGCGCCGATGAACCCTTTGAAGAAAGAAGAGAATCTGGCCACAATTCGTTTGAAATTGAAATTTTCACGAAAAGGCACAAGCAGATTTGCTCCTTCTACAAAGAAAAGCGCCATTAGGCAAAGTTCATACATCATATCTCCCAATTCCATATCCACAGAGGATGCCATACTCTCATCTCCTTCCCCGACAAAGATAAATTTTTACAAATATTATTAAAGGTATATTCAATACCCATTTATAGTATATAACTATAACACTTAAAAATCAAGTTTTTACAAGTTATAGGCGATTCTTTACTCGATGAGTTCGCATTTCTGTTAAATGGAAATATCCCTCAAAAATTCTTGTTTCCTAACCATTTCCACTTTATCCCCGCTTCCGGGTAACCCATTTTCCGCATCCCCACTTTATGATATACTGTTTTTGATATATATTTCATGATTTAATTGTTATACTTTATATCGCTGCATATATTGCACTGATAAAAACCGGAGAAAATATGAAACTGAATTTCACCTCACTGCTCTATTTTCAAAGAACTGCAGAAATGCAGCATCTCACAAACGCCGCCGAAAGCCTTCATGTCGCCCAGCCGGCCCTCTCCAGAATGATCAGCGGCATAGAGAAAGAACTGGGTGTCGCACTGTTTGAACGGAAAGGAAGGAATATTAAACTGACACGAGACGGAGAAATTCTTTTGAAGCATGCAAAAAGTTTTCTTGCGGAACTGGATCAGCTTAAAACAGATCTGAATGAATCAAAAAATCTTCAGCAGATGACAGTTACGCTTAATATAGAATCCGCTGCCCAACTGATCCCCGTCTTTCTCATGAAATTTCGCCAGGAACATCCGGAAGCCATTCTGGATATCCGCAATCGTTCTCTGCATCATCTCCATTCTCAAGAAACGGATCTGACCCTTTTTTCAAGCAATGAGCCAATCGACAGTCCCCACACGGTAACGCTTTTCAAGGAAAACCTCATTGTAATCATGCCGAAAGACAGCACTTACGCAAACGGAAGCCGCCTCTCTCTATCGGATCTGGCAACTGCCAAATTCATTGCTCCGCCGAAAGGAATGTGGCTTAGAAAAACAATTGATGATCTTTGCGCTTCTGCAGGATTTGAAGCAAATGTAGTCATGGAAAGCGATAATCCCAATACCGTCCGTGAATTTATCCATGCGGGTCTCGGTATCGCCGTTATCCCGCAGCTCACCTGGTACGCTGCCCGCGGAGAACACATAAAGATGGCATTCCTTACTGATGACAAATGCTACCGTCACCTGAATCTTTCATGGCACACGGATTCTCAATTATCTCTCGTAGCGGTTCTGCTCCAAGAATATATCATTGATAATTTTTGGGAATTTGTTCAAAACGCGGCAAGTTACAACTCTCCCCTTCTTTAAATTTTAATTAGATTGAATTAAATCGACGCCTTTCATCGGGCGTCTTTTTATTTTGATCAAACTATATCACTATAGATATAATTTGATATTATTATTGTTATTAAATGTTCATTTTATTCATTTATTCATCAGGATTATCGGATAAGCTTTTTCTTTATACATATATCCTTCAATAATTCATATTATTTTTGATATACATATCAAATAATTTGGAGAGATTTGGCATTTTCCCTTCTATGATTTTACTCAAAAATCCCATTATTTCTCTTTGTCATATCAAAATAAATATATTTATTCTTTTGGAGGCATATTAGTTAATTCCTTTCATTATTTTAATAATATACATTTTTATATTTTTACTTTCGATCTTTCCTTAAGGTTTTGTTTAATATACAACTCCTTTTATCCTGTTCTTATTAGTAATATAAATAAAAATTCTTTCAAGGCGAAAATATATGTTTTGGAATAATATTTAATTTATTGAATATTTAATAATAACTTTTTATACATTATTTTATAATTTATTATTTATAAATATCTTTTATGATATTAGATGTACCATATGGATATTTTCCTTATAAAATGGTATTGGAATAGTATTAAAATCTATCCTATGATGAAGGTGTCGAAAACACATGCTCCCCAGAAGGGCATAACCGCAGAGTGACTCACCGAAGTGCACACGGACGAGTACATTGCGGATCTGTGTTTCTAAGTTATTTGTTTAGGAGGTTATTACTGTGAAAAAACTAAAGATCGCTTATTCGGAAAATGCTCTCCAAGCTTTCGGCGCCGTTGATGGCCGCGAAATCATCGATGTAAACAATACAGACTACACTGACGTGGCTGCTGTTGTCATTACCGAACAAGATTCTGATGTGCTGAAAAATGAAATGATTGGCGCTTTTAAAATTCCTGTCATGCTTATTAAAGATGCAGACAGCCACGTAAGCGATGAAATAATCAAACAGGTATACCGCGTCATTGATTTAAATGAGACTGATCACGATTTTTATTCCCGCCAGATTGAAAGCGCTGCAGCCCATTATGAAGAAAATGTACTTCCTCCCTTTTTTAAAGACTTAGAGAAGTATGTTGAAAACGGATATTCCCAGTTCGACTGCCCCGGCCACCAAGGCGGTGCTTTCTTCCGTAAACATCCGGCAGGCCGCGCTTTTTACGATTTCTTCGGTGAGAATACATTCCGCGCCGATCTCTGCAATGCGGATGTCGCATTGGGTGATCTCCTCATTCATGAAGGCCCTGCTCTGTCTGCGCAAAAACATGCAGCCCGTGTATACAATGCCGACAAAACATATTTCGTACTGAACGGGACATCTACCTCCAATAAAGTTGTTTTAAATGCGGTTCTCGCTCCTGGTGATATTGTCCTCTTCGACAGAAATAACCACAAATCTATAGACCATGGTGCTCTTGTTCTCGCCGGCGCCACCCCGGTATATCTGGAAACGGCGCGAAACGCTTTCGGTTCTATCGGCGGCATTCTTGAACACTGCTTTGACGAAGAATATATCCGCAAACTCGTTGCCGAAAAAGATCCCGTAAAAGCGAAAGCAAAACGTCCGATCCGCATGGCGGTCATCCAGCTCGGCACATATGACGGCTGCATTTATAATGCCCGTCAGGTTGTCGACAAAATCGGCCATCTCTGCGACTACATATTCTTCGATTCCGCCTGGGTAGGGTATGAGCAGTTCATTCCGATGATGAAAGACTGCAGTCCGCTGCTTTTAGAGCTTGGACCGGAAGATCCGGGGATTTTCGTTACTCAGTCAGTCCACAAACAGCAGGCAGGTTTCTCCATGACTTCCCAGGTACACAAGAAAGACTCCCACATTAAAGGACAAGATCGTTATGTACCGCATAAACGGGTGAACAACGCATTCATGATGCATGCCTCTACATCTCCGCTGTACCAGCTCTTTGCCGCACTTGACGTAAATGCAAAAATGCATGAAGGCGAAGCAGGTAAAAAACTGTGGGTAGAAGCTGTTAAAACCGTTATCGAAACACGTAAGCAGATTCTCCGCAACTGCCACTATATCCGTCCTCTCGTTCCGCCTGTTGTAAACGGCAAAAAATGGGAAGACGGCGATACGGAAAAGATGGCAAACGATATGGATTACTGGGCATTTGAACCGGGCGCCAAGTGGCATGGCTTTGAAGGATACGGCAAAGGACAGTATTTCATCGACCCGATGAAACTCCAATTCGTAACCTGTGGTATTGACATTGAAAACGGCGGCTATGAAGAATTCGGTATTCCCGGCAATATCCTGGCAAACTATCTCCGCGAAAACGGAATCATTCCGGAAAAATGCGATTTAAACGATATCCTTTTCCTCATGACTCCGGCGGAAAGCAAAACTAAGATGGACGATCTCGTTGCCAAACTGATCCGTTTTGAAAAGTTGATTGATGAAGATGCTCCGATGGCGGAAGTGCTTCCGTCCATTTATAAAGCCTACGAAGACAAATACAAAGGATATACGATCCGCCAGCTTTGCCAGGAAATGCATGATTTTTATAAGGACAGAAAAGTTTTCACCCTTCAGAAAAACCTCTTCCTGCATGACTACCTGCCGGAATACGTCATTAATCCGCAGGAAGCCCAGTATGAATTCATGCGCGGACATGGCGAACTGGTGGACTTGGAACAGGCGGAAGGCCGCCTCGCGCTGGAAGGTGCACTTCCCTATCCGCCAGGTGTACTCTGCATCCACCCGGGTGAAAGATGGTCCCAAACTGCTGTTAAATACTTCCTTGACCTTGTAGAAGGCATTAATCAGCTTCCCGGCTTTGCTCCGGAAATCCAGGGCGTTTATGTCCAGGAAGCGGAAGACGGCAAGAAACATGCTTACGGCTACGTCATGAAGAAGGAATTTGATAAGAAGTAAGAAAGCAAGTTTACGATTTATACAAGATATACCGAACCGACAGGCAGGAACCCGATTAAAGAGTTCCTGCCCATGCCGGTCCAAATCCTGAAATCATAAAAGGAGATTATAATATTATGAGTCAAAGCAATAAAATGAGCGTTATGCAACTCACCATCCTGACAGCAGTGAACATGATGGGTTCCGGCATTATCATGCTCCCTACCAAACTGGCCCAGGTAGGCGCGCTTTCTATCGTATCCTGGCTGGTTACCGCAGTGGGCTCCATGTGCCTGGCTTATGTATTTGCAAAATGCGGCATGTACAGTAAAAAAGGCGGCGGCATGGGCGGCTATGCGGAATATTCTTTTGGAAAAGCCGGTAACTTCATGGCTAATTACACCTACGGCGTTTCTCTGGTTTTCGCAAATACTGCGATCGCCATTTCTGCTGTAGGTTACGCCTGCGGATTTCTCGGCACCACGCTTAATCCGCTCTTCACGGCTATCGCCACAATAGGCGTACTTTGGCTGGCTACCGTCCTAAACTTCGGCGGTCCGAAATATACCGGCGGCGTTTCCTCCATTACCGTATGGGGCGTCATTATCCCATGTATCGGACTTGCTGTTATCGGCTGGGGCTGGTTCTCAACCGATATGTATATGGCCAACTGGAATGTGAATAATATGGCTTTCGGCGAAGCGGCCACAAACTCCATTACCATGACCCTTTGGGCATTCCTCGGTATGGAATCCGCCTGTGCCAACGCCGATGCTGTTGACAATCCGGAAGTTAATGTGCCGAAAGCCGTTCTTGGCGGCACACTCCTTGCGGCAGCCTGCTACATCGTTTCCACAAATATCATGTTTGGAATCGTTCCCGCATCTGAACTTCTGAAATCCACCGCGCCTTTCGGAATGGTATTTGCCCACATGTTCGGCGGCACAGTAGGACACATCATCATGGGGCTCATGGTTCTCTCCTGCTTCGGTTCCCTCCTTGGCTGGCAGTTTACCATCGCCAACGTATTCAAAGCCGGTGCTGATGAAGGCTACTTCCCTGCATTCCTGCAGAAGATTACATCCAAAGGCGCACCGATCGTGGGTATGGTTACAATTACCTGCATCCAGTCTCTCTTTGGCCTCATGACTATCAGCCCTTCCTTGAATGAACAGTTTGAAACATTGGTCAATTTAGCAACAATTACCAATATTATTCCTTACCTTCTCTGCATGGCCGCCATTATCGTTATCATGAAAGCCGCCGGCCACGAAGGAAGCGAATTAAAGACAACGACCTTTATTGCTTTCATTGCTTCCATCTACAGTCTCTATGCATGCTATGCTTCCGGATTTGAAGCAATGACTTACGGTGCGATTGTTACCTTCTTAGGCTGGACCCTCTACGGATTTGCTTCTGACAAATTTGATTTGGAAAAAGCAAAAGAAGATAACAGCAAAATAGCTTAAACTGATCATCTCCCATTAAATTAATATATTTCCCACTGAAAACCACCGGGCTTTGTGTCCCGGTGGTTTTCAGTGGGAAAAGCTATTCAGCAAAAAGTTCCGGCATGCAGCCTGCCTGTCTTTCACTTTTCCATTATAAGATTTTTTCATACTCCTTTTTTAGTACCTGGGCATATACATGGAACTTCCCATCAGCTGCCCGCTCCATATATACCCCCTGCAGTTCCGGAGTGAAACCCGGAAAAAGATTGAATACTTCTGCCAGTGCCATGAAATAAGCAATAGCCGTCTTCGACCATTTTTCCCCCGGCTGAATGCAAGGAACCCCCGGCGGATAAGGAACTCCCCCTTCCAATGCCACGCGCCCCTCCGCTTCTGCTAAATCGATCAGCTCGCCATGTCCGCGGACAAGCTCATAATTCGCTTCCTGCGGGCTCATACTGTATATGGGAAAATAGTTTTTCAGAAACAAATGTTTTTGGAGGACATTGACCTTACGTTCCTTATAAAAATCATGCATTTCCTGGCAAAGCCGGCGAATCGTATATCCTGCATACTTATCCTGATACGTATGATAAATATTGGGAAGAACCTTTGCCATAGGGGCATCATTATCTACAAACGCTTCAAAATGGAGAATCCTTGAAATCAGGTTATTAATCTTCGCCTTAGTTTCCGCCGGCGTTATGATAAAGAGAATATCATTTAAATCGCACTTTTCGGGAATCACGGCATTTTCCCTGAGATAATTAGCAAGCACGATCCCGGGAATACCAAACTTTTCATACCGTCCGGTTTCTACATTGATTCCCGGCGTAGTAAAGAGAAGTTTCATGGGATCAATAAAATACTGTCCTTTTCCGTATCCTTGGAAAGAATGCCATTTCCCGCCCGGTTCAAAAGTAAAATAAGCAATATCATTAATAATTTCTTCCGTATCCCATTCTTCCCAATTCTTGCCGTGAACCACAGGAGGAACGAGAGGCTTCAGATACTTGCAGTTGCGGATAACTGCCTTTCTCGCTTCCACGGAAAGCTCCATACATTCTTTCCACAAAAGCGCTCCGCCTTCTCCCTCCTGTATACGGGCATTCATGTCCAGCGATGCAAAGACCTGATAAAAAGGAGATGTAGACGCATTCACCATGAAAGAATTATTCAAGCGTTTATGAGGCAAGTACCGTTCCTGTCCTTTAATATGCGCATCTTTTTTATGAATCTGGGATGACATGGAAAATCCCGCCTGATGCTTGTGGACGGACTGGGATACGATGATTCCCGGATCATCCGGCCCAAGATCCAAAAGCAGCGGACTGCAGTCACGGAGCATAGGGATGAACTGCTCATACCCTACCCAGGCGGAATCAAAATAGATATAATCGCAGAGATGGCCGATCTTTTCTACAATCTGACGGGCATTATAAATGCAGCCGTCATAATTTCCCAACTGTATGACCGCCACTCTGACAGGCCGTTTTGCCTTCGCCTTCTTTTTATCTTTTTCCGCGATGACCATGCGGATATATTCTTCATTGAAACAATGTTCTAAGATACCGCCAATTGAGCCAAAGGGGTTCCGCGCCGTCTCTAAATAGACCGGAACAGCACCTGCTTGTATCAATGCGCCATAGCTGATAGATTTATGGTTATTTCTTTCATACAGAACAATATCTCCCGGCGCTAAAAGAGCATCCAGAACGACCTTATTGGCCCCCGATGTACCGGTAAGGACAAAATATGTCTTATCCGCATGAAAAACACGCGCCGCGTGACGCTGGGCCTCTAACGCCGGGCCCTCATGAATGAGAAGATCCCCCATAGCCACATCTGCATTGCAGAGATCGGCACGAAAGGTATTCTCGCCGTAAAAATTATAGAATATTCTTCCCGCAGGATGTTTTCTGAAATAAGCTCCCCCCTGATGCCCGGGACAGTCAAATTGCGTATTTCCCCGCTCCACATATTCCATCAGTTGTTTGAAAAAAGGAGGCAGCAGCCCGCTCTCGTATCGATCTGCGGCGCCTTCAATCTGCCGCGCATATAAATGGTGATCCCCATCGGTAGGATCGATAATACTGTATGCCTGCCCGATCAATTCATCATGTTTTTTACCTGCAGCCGACAGGATCAGAAACACAGGAATCTCAAAAGCATGGATCCGCGGATTTCGTAGTGCATCCCCGTCCTCATCAGTCACCACCACAGCGGCCACATCGGTAAAATCCGTTTGAAATACATCTGCAATATCCCTTTTCTCTACCGCGCCGAAAGTTTCCAACGCTTTTCTCGAGTAAGCTATCTTTAAATGCTCCTGCATGGCCCCCACACCTTTCATACAGAAAGATTGTATACAGAAAATTTCCGAAATATACGATTACTTACAGAAATATATACTTATGTCCAGTATAGCAAAAAAAACAATAAAATGCACCTGTACTATCGACATTTACTGAATAAAACCACCTCTCTCCTTCTGTTTGCGGAATGATAAGCGACAACTCTCCAAAATGAAATTTATCATGGGCTGAAACGGATGGAAAACAGAATGGCTGCCTCTTTCTTTAAGTAAAATAATGCTTCTATTCATCATTCACAGAAAAACTGGTTCCCTTTCGAGTATTTCTGCATCTTTATTTCTTCCAAGCAAAAAGCCGTGTCGAAAGAGGGATTGCAGTCTCTTTCGACACAGCTTTTGGGCTGAATTATTTCTTTGCTTTCTTAGCAGCTTTCTTAGAGTTTACTCTTTCTTTCAGCTGTTTGGAAACTCTCCAAGCCGGGCTCTTGGAAGCCGGAATCTTAATAGCTTTCTGGGTCGCCGGGTTGTGGCCTTCACGGGCTTTGCGCTGGCGGACTTCGAATGTACCGAAACCGATAAGCTGAACCTTATCTCCCTTTACAAGAGCCTGGGAAATAACATCGATTACCGCTTTAACTGCTTTTTCGGAATCTTTCTTTGTCATTTCTGCCGTCTGGGCAACTGCACTGATGAGTTCTGTCTTGTTCATAACTAAACATCCTCCTTTAATTAACTCTGCGGAAAATCCCGCTGTAGTCCCGATGGATTAACTTACACCTTCGCATTGAATTCCCGCCACAGTTCTTCCAGCCTCTCCTGAGACAAGGCATCAAAAGATCCGCATCCTCTGATACCGTCCTCAAATTCGCTGAAGCGCCGCATGAGATTCACACAAAAAGAGTGTAACGAAAGTTCCGGATCAATTCCCTTTTCCTGCATGACACGGGCAAGCTCAAAAAGGTACGCTCCTGCACTTTCTTCCCCCATTCTATTCCCTGTCTGTACCTCTCTTTGAGTGGCATTCCTCCAGAGCGGCTTTTCATCTTCACGAAAAGCCGTGAGGTCATAAATCCCTACAGAACTAACTTTCTTTTGAATTATACACGCTAAAAGCAGACTTGGCAAGCATTTTGGTATTCCGGAAAGCAGATATTTCCTGTTTTTTTCTTTTCTTTTACGTTTTTCCCAATTTTTAATCACCGCAAAAAGGTCTTCTTTGCTCATTTTTTCGAATACAAAGGGATGGCGCTTCACCATTTTATTTGTAATACCGTCTACCACATCCTGCATAGAAAACTCTCCATTTTCTTCTGCAATCCGCGCGTGAAAAACGACTTGAAGAAGTACATCACCTAATTCTTCTTTCAAATTCAATATGTCGTTTTCTTCGATAGCATCGATAACTTCATATACCTCCTGGAGAAAATATGTCCGCAGCGTCATATGATTCTGACTCCGGTCCCAAGGACACCCTCCTGGTTCCCGAAGAGTTTTCATCGTATCAATAATCGGTTTTAAAGTGAATTTTTTCATCTCCTTTTTTATGATTTCTGGAGCTTTAAGTATCACTGCCTCCACAGGAAATATAATTTTGTTATTAAATTCTTTAATTGTACATTTAAGAATTTTTCCATTATACATTAATGTAGTAATTGGTGTCATTTCATCACATATTTCCATCAACCGGATAAAAATACACTTCTGTCGTTCTTCATCTTCCGCACCGGTAATAATCAGCGTGCCGTAAAAAGGCAAAGAAATATGTTCCTCCTCTTCCGCATTCATAAGAGTGAAAGAATCTTTCTCCGTAAGTATCCCGTTTTTTAAAAGCTTACGCATGATACACACATAATCTTGCATAACAGACTCCGTTTCTTTATAGAAAAACGGCACATCATCTCAAATGTGCCGTTATACCTATTTTTTTACAATACTGCAGCGGTCGATCAGTGCTGCCATTTTTCCGCCAATTTTGGGTATACTTGCCACATCTTCACCTTTTACAGCACGAAGCATGATGGCAGCCATACAATACACGATGCCGCTTGTGCAAATCGCCGCCAGTGTAGACAGTGTATTGCTATGAATTATCCCATAGAGCCCCGTGTACACGCCATAAGCAACAGCACCCATGACCCCTGCCGCGATAAAGAGTTTAACCGTATGCATGATATCCATCATGTATCGCCGATACTTATAGAGGAAAAATAAATTCAGGAGAGCCGCCACACCGAAATCCGCATTTGTCGCCCATGCTGCCCCAAGAACTCCCCAGCTGGGCATCGCTGTCAGATTCCACGAAAGGAATACTTTTACCGCCGCGCTCACCACCATATTGATAAAAGGAACAGCAGTCTTTCCCATTCCCTGGAGAACACCCGTAGTAACCTGCTGCACGCCCAAAAGAAACACGCCGAAACTCATGACCGCAATACAGGGACCGGCATCAGGAATTGCGTAAAGCATGGCAGAGATCGGTGTAGCGATGACACACATACCCACGAAAGAAGGAATCGTTATTAAGTTCGCCAGCCGCATGGCGGTATGCGTTCGTTTCAGGATCGTCTCGCTCTTATTTTGTGCCACCGCCTCGGAAATAACAGGAACAAGACTTGCCGCAAGGGATGCCGTAACAATAGTCGGCATATTCACGAGAGCTGTCGCCATACCTGTCAAATAGCCAAAAAGCGTGGTCGCCTCTTCCACGGAAAATCCTGCCACGGCCAGGCGGCGGGGCACGATGAAAAGATCAATACTCGATACAACAGGAAGCATAATATTGGCCAGCGAAACGGGGACTGCCAGTATCAAAAGGCGTTTCAGAATCGTTCCGACACCAAGAGGCTTTATATGAGAATCCTGCCGGGATGCCAGTTCTCTCCGCCAGCTCTTTGTCATAAAATAGCAGGCAATAAGTACAAGGATACCTATAAATGCACCGGGTGCCGCACCAAAAGTAGCACCGGCCGCACCGTACTCCAAACCGTAAGGCATGAGCACAATGGCAAGAGCGATCATTGTAACAACACGGACAAGCTGTTCGACAATCTGCGAAACAGCGGTAGGCGTCATCATCTGGAGACCCTGGAAATACCCGCGGAGCGATGCCAGAAGCGTAGCGCAAAGTACCGCAGGAGATAAAGCGATGAGTGACCAATAGGCTCTCTCATCAGTTACGACACCTGAATGGACGAGCCAGTCCGCACCAAAATATAAAAGAGCGCTGAATACGATACCCGTAAGAGTAAGTGCCGTCATAGAGATACGGAATACCTTCTGTCCGCCCCAGTAATCATTCACCGCGTTTCTTTCCGCCACCATGATGGAAATGGCCACAGGAAGTCCTGCCGATGAGATGGAAAGGCACAGCATATAAATGGGATAGGCCATCTGGTAGAGGCCGATCCCTTCTCCGCCAAGAAGCCTTGACAGATAAATTCTGCTGAATGCCCCGATAAACTTCACAATGATCCCCGCAACGGTCAAGATGAGGGCACCCTGAATAAATGAATTTTTACGCACGTTTTTCTCCTGAATATATTTCTTTCGTTATTTCTTCTATAAAATCCGACATCCATTTAGCAGTATTTCCCTGGATATCGGTCTTTTTAATTCTAACACGGGCAGGCGCGCCTGGCAAAAAATGAAGCTTCGACATATAAGAATGAGGCAGCCGGTTCATATTCCAGCGGCGCATCGGTTCTTCATCGGCCCATACAATGAGAAGCGTCTGTCCTTCATCAAGAATGCTACCGATTCCCAGACGTCTTGCCTGCACACGGATACGGGATACCAGGAACAGCCTTTCTGCCGGCCGGCTCGGACTGCCGAAACGATCTATGACTTCATCAATAAGATCGGTCAGTTCCTCTTCCGATGCCGCCACGGCAAGACGGCGGTAAATTTCCATCTTCTGCCCCTCATTGCCGATGTAGTCTTCATCCAGATAGGCATCCTGGCGAAGTTCCACAGTGGTATCAGGCATTTTCTTGGGTACCGGTTTATTTTCCCGCTCTGCCCGCAGACGCGATACAGTATCCTCCAGCATATTGCAGTATGTGGCAAAACCTACACCTGCAATATTCCCATGCTGTTCTGCACCTAGGAGATTACCTGCGCCTCGGATTTCCAGGTCACGCATGGCAATTTTGAATCCGCTTCCCAATTCCGTAAATTCCCGGATCGTATTCAACCGTTTTTCCGCTGCTTCGGAAAGGACTTTCCCCCTGCGGTAGAAAAACCATGCACGCGCTATTTTTTCCGAGCGGCCTACGCGTCCCCGCATCTGATAGATTTGAGACAATCCCAGCTTATCCGCATCATAAACGAGCATCGTGTTTGCGTTAGGCTGGTCTACACCATTTTCAATAATCGTGGTACAAAGAAGAACATCATATTTCTTCTCGAAGAAATCCACCATGATTTTCTCCAATGTTCTGCCGTCCATCTGCCCGTAAGCAACGGCAATCGTCACATCAGAAGGCAGAACATCCCTCAAATGGGCTTCCATCGCCCGTATACTTTCTATACGGTTGTAAATAAAATAGGTCTGTCCGCCGCGTGCCTTTTCATGGAGAATGGCATCTTTCACAATAGTGTCATCGTACTCTGTCACATAAGTCTGTATCGCATGGCGGTTCGCCGGCGGCTGTGTCATCGCCACCATATCCCGCACACCGGTAAGACTCATATGGAGTGTACGGGGAATAGGTGTCGCCGAAAGAGTAAGGACATCCAGCTTCTTTGACCAGGATTTCCATTTTTCTTTCTGCATAACGCCGAACCGCTGCTCTTCATCCACCACAAGAAGGCCAAGATGGCGGCATTCAATTTTTTTTGACAGAACGGCATGCGTTCCAATGACTACATCCATTTCTCCGCTTGCCAGTTTCGACAGTATTTCTTTTTTCTCCCGCATTGTCGTAAAGCGGTTTAATAGAGCAATATTAATCCCGAAGGAATCCATTCTTCCCTTAAAAGTTTTATAATGCTGACTCGACAGGACCGTTGTAGGGCAAAGAACCATCGCCTGGAAGCCGCTCATGACGCATTTGAAAACCGCCCGCATGGCGACTTCTGTCTTACCGAACCCTACATCGCCGCAAATGAGCATATCCATGGGCTGCGGCCGTTCCATACCGCGCTTTACCGCCTGTATGGCCTCCAACTGATCATCCGTCTCCACGAAGGGAAACGTATCCTCAAATTCACGCTGCTCCGCCGTATCAGGAAGGAAAGAAATTCCCTCCGTGATTTCACGGTCTGCGTAAACGGCCAGCAATTTTTCTGCCAGTTCCTCAATCGACTTTTTGGCTTTTCTCCGTACTTTATCCCATTGGACACCGCCCATACGGTGAAGAGCAGGGGTCTGCCCTTCAGGACCGATATATTTTTCAAGACTGGCAATCTGCTCCATGGGGAGGTAAAGTTTGTCCGCCCCGGCATACTGGATGGTAATATAATCCCTGTGGACACCTTCCAGTTCAATGGTTTTTACCCCGATATATTTTCCGATGCCATGGACACGCTGCACTACATAATCTCCCGGCTCCAGATCGGAGAAATATCGGATCTGTTTTCCTTTTCCTCCGGCTTTATACCGTCTTGCCTTCTGCTTTCCGAAGATATCTCCCGCTGTGATAAAAGCCATCTTCGCATCAGGCAGTTCAAAGCCGCCGGAAAGGACGCCATTGTACAACGTAACTTTTCCTTTTTGCACTTTTTGTGAAACAGGCACATGGTAATCCGACAGATATTGCTCCAATTCCTTCCGTTCCGACCGGCGGGGCGTGAGAATAACCGCAGACCAGCCTTCCTTTAAAAGACGCGTCAGGTCATTGAAGAAAAGAGAAATCTGCCGCTGGTAATTCACCATGGTACGCCCCTTCCAGGTTGCGGTTTCTTTAACTCTGAAAAGATCCGCATCTCTTTTCAGGAAAGAAAACAAGATCTCCCTGTTTCTATATTTCCTGCCTGACCGCCCTGTCTTTACAAGACCTGCCCAATCAAAAGCTTTTTCTTTATTTTCAGCTTCTTCATGGAAATACTTCTTTAACTCTTCTTCACACCGCTGCGGCTCATCATAGAATACCCTGCCGCTATTCAGGTATGACAGGATGGAAGAAGAGCGTTCCCCGCGGATGACAGCGGGAAGAATGGATATATCGTCTCTTATATCAATGGAACGCTGTGTATCTTCATTAAAAACACGGATTCCGTCCACTTCATCATCAAAAAATTCGACACGGAAAGGATGACTTTCGTTAATGGCAAAAATGTCCACAATATCTCCGCGTACGGAAAAATGACCGCACCGCTCCACCTGATCCACCCGTTCATATCCCAGTTTTACCAACTTCCCCAGCAGTATTTCTCTTTCGATAACTTCGCCCATATGAATGGTCATCAGATTCTCAAGGATACCGGACGGACTGATAATTTTTTGCGCTGCTTCCACGACTGTCGCGATCACTGCTGCCCTGTGCCCGTCCAAAAGACCTGCAAGCCCCTTCATGCGGTCACGAAGCCGTTCTGTTCCTGAAAAAGTAACGTTGAATCCTGTTTCTTCCACCAGGGGAAAATAGTACAAATGTAAATCAGGCGCAAAGAACCGCAAATCCATTTCCCATCGAAATACATCCTTTTGAGACGGCACGATGATGATGGAAGGACTGTCTCCTTTCGCCGCCATCGCTGTTAAAAGAGCTTTCTGCGAATCTCCTGCGCCTGAAATCATAATGGGGTCTGCCAGGGAAAAAAGCTTTTCAACAGACCTGATATCCTTATGGCGGCATACTTCCTGTACCAATTCCGCGCCAATCATTTCATCAAAAACAAATTCTTCATTTTGTACACGGCCGGGCAAATCCGGCGCTGACGCTTCTGTCCGCAGATTAGCGATTTTTCTTATTTCGTCTGCCACGGATACGCTCCTTTCCCTGTAATTTCCTGTTTCACGATTTCCTTATCTCCGCCAAGTTCCCTGATCCTGCTTTGTATATCCTGTCCTTTAAAGATAAAATAAGGCATGATTTCCGCAAAAGGAACAAGCACAAAAAGCCGCTCCCATAAAAAAGGATGCGGTAATTTTAAAAATTCCGTCTGTTTTTCCACATTTTCGCCATAAAGTAAATCCAGATCCAATGTCCGCGGCCCCCATCTCACCATCCGTCTGCGGCCGAAAGCTTTTTCTGTATCCAGCAAAAGTTCCAGCAGTCCTTCCGGCGTATCCTGCCAGTCCGCTTCGATAACGGCATTCAGGAATTCCGCCTGATCTGTCTTTCCCCACGGCGGGGTTTTATAGAGAGATGATACCTTGCCGATGGAAAGAAGAGGCATGAGAGAAAGCTTGTGGAGCGCCGCGCCCATAATCTCTTCTGACGGTCCTTCATTGGATCCCATTGAAATGAAATACTTCATCTTTTTTTATGCAGCGTCACTGAAACATCTTTCAAAATACCATGGATAGGTACGGACGGTTTATGCACGGTTGTTGCTACCTCTTCTACCTTAGAATAGCGTACGAGAATCTCTTCATTGATTTTTCCCGCCACCCGTTCCAAAAGTTTACAGGGCGTCCCCTCCGCAATAGACTGTACGAGAGAAAACACTTCCGCATAATTCACCGAATCTTCAATGTTGTCGCTTTCACCTGCACCGGACAAATCCAAGTCCATTTCCACATCGATGAAAAAGCGCTGTCCCAGGGTATTCTCCTCAGAGTCAATCCCATGGTGTCCATAAAACGCCATTTCCTGCAATTTAATCTTATCCATTTCCGCCCCCAAGATTATATAACGGTGCAATTTTTCAACGCATCCCAGACTTTTGCCATCCGTACCGCCATAGACACATTATGGACACGGAGAATTGAACATCCTTTATTTATCCCCCATAACCCCGCGGCTCCGGTTCCCTCATCCCGTTCTCCCGCAGGCAAATCCAAAATAGCGCCGATGAACCGCTTTCTGCTTACACCAAGAAGCCAGGGGCAAGGGAACACCCGCACCAGTTCATCCAGCCGCCGCAGCACTTCCATATTTTGATTCCCATCTTTGCCGAAACCGATTCCCGGATCAAGAATGATATTCTCTTCTTTCACACCGGCCTGCAGTGCGATGTCTAAAGACTTATCAAAAAATATTTTCATTTCTTCTATGACATCACCATTATAATTTGTATCCGCTTTGTTATGCATGACAATGACCGGTACCTGATGACAGCCTGCCACCTCTGCCATCTCCCCATGATCATACTGCAGTCCCCAAATGTCATTCATCATATGGGCACCCGCATGAAGGGCATAGTCTGCCGTTTTCCAATGATAAGTATCTACGGAGACGGGAACACGGCTTTCCCCCAAAACCACAGGCAGAAATATTTTCATTCTTTCTATTTCTTCTTCTGCCGTGAGCGGCTGACCGCCGGGACGTGTAGATTCCGCCCCTACATCAATAATGTCCGCGCCGGCATCTGTCATTTCCCTTGTATGAGATTGTGCCTTTTCCGCCGTATTCCACCTTCCGCCATCAGAAAAGGAATCGGGGGTTACATTCAATATCCCCATAATCAGCGTTTTTGCTGTAACTTCCAATCTCTTTCTGTCACACCACGTATAAGCCCGTTCCAATTTTCCTCCTTGCAGAAATCATAACTCCATACTCTGTAATATTGTTATTTTATCACCACCGGAAGACAGTAGCAATGAAAGCAGGCAACAAAAAAAGCGGTGCAACACCGCCTCCTTTGCGCAAGATGCTCATTGAGGAGTATGATCATCCGCAGCCGAATTGATAATCAGGGAAATAATCATCAAACCGGCTCGATGGACGTACATCCACCGCCATGGCATTTCCTCCATGTACTTTAATTATACATAAATTGTAAGAAAAGTCCAATATCAATTCATAAAAAAGATACCACATTATACCCGCACAAAAAGTTTTTGCAGGAGTGTTGCGGCACCGGCTGCCGCATCCAGCATCCTTTCCACATCCACCAGAATATCTTTCCAATAAATCATATAGGCAGCAGATTGTTTTTCCGTAAAAAGACGGCGGATTTCTTCCCGATAAAATTCATCTCCCCGTTCCTCAAAAACATAAATCTTCCTGCACCGCGCTTCCATTTTCATGTAATTTGCCGCCACGTCCCCCGTATAGTCCAGTACTTTCTTCATTTCAAGAAGAGCATCCCGCACCAACATGACCATGGAAGAAAATTCACGGGGTGTTATTTCCATATTATACAAGGTAAAACGATCCACCACTTCATGAATTACATCAATAATGCCGTACATCTTCCCGATAAACCCGCGGGCAAATTCGATTTCCGCCGGATCCTTGTATACTTTGTACATGCGTTCATACAGTTTCCCCAAAGACGCTCGTGCTCTTTTCTTAATTGCGTGGAGTGCATCCACCCCATCCTCTATTTCCATTTTCCCTTCGGTAATCCGCTGAAACACTTCCCCTGCTTCACAGGCGTCTTTCGCCAGCATACCGAGCTGCTCAAAAAACTTTCCTTCTTTATTTGCCATAACGATTCCCCTTTACCATTTTGATATCCTCATTTTAACACATAAAAATACTTTCAGCGCAGTCTTTGGGCAATCGAAAAGCCTGTCCAAACAGACAAGCTTCTCTATTCCTTACCTGCCGATTTTTTTATAAAGGGAAACAAGCTCCAATGCATCCAAAGCACATTCGAAACCTTTGTTGCCTGCCTTCAGCCCCGCACGGTTCAGTGCCTGTTCCACAGTGTCAGTAGTAAGAACCCCATAAAGAATGGGTACACCGGTGGAAAGCGATACCTGGGCAATTCCTTTCGTTACCTCTGTGGATACATAAGCATAGTGGTCCGTTTCTCCGCGAATAACGGCGCCAAGACAGAGAATGGCGTCATACTTGCCGCTCTCCGCCATCTTTTTCGCAGTCAGGGGAACCTCAAATGCTCCCGGCACCCACGCCAGATCTACAGTATCCATATCCACTCCGTGACGAGAAAGACCGTCTGCCGCGCCGTCAATCAGCTTGGATACAACCACCTCATTAAAACGGGTCGCTACGATACCCACTCTGATTTGGCCTTCATTATAAAGTCCTGAAATAATATTCATAAGCCGCCTCCTTCAGTAAATCATTTATGGGCATGAAGCATATGTCCCATTTTATCCTGCTTCGTCTGTAAATAAAATTTATCCTCGCTGTGCGGTTCCATTTCAATGGGGATCCGTTCCGCAATAGTAATTCCATATTCACTTACATCCCCGATTTTCTGCGGGTTGTTTGTAAGAATACGAATCGTTTCAGCACCAAGGTCATGAAGAATCTGGGCACCCGTCATATATTCCCGAAGGTCAGCGGCAAATCCGAGTTTCAGGTTTGCTTCCACCGTATCATACCCCTCATCCTGCAAAGCATATGCGCGGAGCTTATTGATAAGGCCGATGCCGCGTCCTTCCTGACGGAGATAAATGAGTACACCCCTGCCTTCCTTTGCAATCATTCTCATGGAAGTATCCAGCTGTTCACCGCAGTCACATCGGAGAGAACCGAAGCAGTCTCCGGTGAGACATTCGGAATGGATACGGCAGAGAACGGGTCTGCCGTCATTTACATTCCCCATGGCAAGCGCCACATGATGTTCACGGTTGATGAGGTTCACATAGCCATATATACGAAACTTACCGTACCTGGTAGGCAGATCTGCTTCCGTGACCCGTTCAATAAGTTTTTCATGAATCTTTCTGTATTCAATCAGATCCTGAATACTGCCAATCTTCAAACCTTTTTCTTTTGCCAGTTTAAAAAGGCTTTTCTTATCAGACATCGCACCGCCTGCATCCATGATTTCACAGCAAAGACCTGCCGGTTTGAGTCCCGCCATTCTGGCCAGATCCACAGTGGCCTCTGTATGTCCCGGCCGTACAAGAACCCCCCACGGCTTTGCTCTCAGAGGAAACATATGCCCCGGCCGTTTAAAGTCTGCTGGATTGGCTCCGTCTCTGACCGCTTCCATAGCCGTCATAGAACGGGCCGCTGCAGAAATCCCCGTTCCCGCATCCTTAAAATCAATTGATGTAAGAAATGCCGTCTGGTTGCTGTCCGTATTATGACGAACCATCGGAGCAAGATACAGCGCATCGGCAATTTCCCCCGCCATAGGCATACAAATCAAGCCTCTCGCTTCCGATGCCATGCGATTGATATTTTCAGGCGTAGCAAATTCAGCGGCACAGATATAGTCTCCCTCATTTTCACGATCAGCAGGATCCTGCATGATGACAATATGCCCCTGTCTGATTTCCTCCACAATTTCTTCAATCGGATCAAATTTAAATTCCATAATGGCCTCCATACCCTAAATCCTTTAAACGTTTTGTTGTTACTCCCTCATGTTCTTTTTGCATGAGTTGCTCTATATACTTTCCCAAATAATCACACTCTATATTCACCGGGTCACCTATACGCTTAGTAGAAAGAACCGTCAGGCTTCCCGTATGGGGAATAAGGGAAATCATAAAAGATGAATCTCCCCTTTTTGCCACGGTCAGGCTGACACCGTCTACGGCAACAGAGCCTTTCTCAAGAATATACTTCATATATTTTTCTTCCGCCGAAAATGTCAGATTGAGAGCGATTCCTTCTTTTTCAGAAGAAAGAATACGTCCGGTAAAATCCACATGCCCCAGCACAATATGCCCGCCAAGACGGTCGCAGAAACGGAGCGCCCGTTCCAAATTCACAGGCGTCCCCGAGGCAAACAGGGAAAAGGCAGTACGCCGCATCGTTTCAGGCGTGACATCACAGGAAAACGTACTCCCGTCAAAAGCCGTTACCGTAAGACAGGTTCCGTTGACAGCGATACTGTCACCCGCTTTCGTGCCTTCCAGCACTTTATGGCAGGCAATTGTAAGCCGGCAGGAACTTCCTGTGCGGTCCACCTTTTTAATCTGCCCGATTTCTTCCACAAGTCCGGTAAACATGGCTACGCCTGTCCTTCCGGCAGTCTGGCTTCCTGTGCTTCAGCCATTTTTTCTGCTGCTTTCTCCATTTCTGCAGGTTCCTTTATTTCCTCCTGCATTTTTTCCGGTTCCCGATCCCTTATTTCATTTTCAACAGCAGTGCTTCCTTTCTTCCCGGAGATATCCGCTTTAAACTTTTCAGGCAGCGGTCTTTCGGCGGGTACCTTTTTCCTCTTCTTTACATATCCTTCTACCACAAGATCCACACCGCTCCGCTCGGTACGGATATTTTCCAGCTGCACCGCTTCCGGAATAAGCGCCGCGCCTGTACCGCCGATTGCTCCAGGTGCGTCTTTCCCTCCAATAAGTATAGGCGCCATATAGAAACGGATTTTATCTACAATACCCGCTTCAAAAGCGGCTGCCGCCGTTTCCGCTCCACCTTCGAGAAGGATGCTGTCGATCCCTTTCACCGCCAGACCGATCATGGCCGCTTCCAGATCAACACAGCCCTCCGTATCGCTGTCGGCAAAAATCACTTCAATCCCTTTTGACTGGAGAGCCTTCACCTTTTCAGGCTCGGCGGAAGAAGTAGTCAGAACAATCACCCGTGAATCGCCGCCGAAAACACGAGACTCCATGGAAACGGATAATTTGCCGTCTGCGATGATGCGGACAGGATCTTCCAATCCCTCCGTCCGTGCCGTAAGCAGAGGATCATCTGCGGCAATCGTTCCCGCCCCTGCCATGACAGCCGCGTACAGACCGCGCAGCGTACGAACTTCTTCTCTTGATTCTTCCGATGAAATCCACTGCGACTTTCCCGTATGGCATGCCGTTTTTCCATCCATGGACACTGCTGATTTGTACAGGACGAAAGGTTTCTTTTCTGTAATAAATTTCATGAAAACTTCATTTAAAACCTGCGCCTCTTTTTCCATCACACCAGTCGTCACGAAAATCCCCGCATCTTTCAGCTTCCGGATACCCTTTCCCGACACAAGCGGATTTGGATCCTGCATGGCAACCACGACACGCTCAAGATTCTTGGATGCGATGAGATCCGCGCAGGGCGGCGTCTTTCCATAATGACAGCACGGTTCAAGCGTCACATAAAGAGTCGCTCCGGCGGGATCAGCCCTGCAATCGGCAAAAGCATTGACTTCCGCATGGGGCCCGCCATAAAATTCGTGCCATCCTTCACCGATGATTTCGCCGTCTTTTACAAGTACCGCGCCCACCATAGGATTCGGACGGGTATGTCCCATCCCGTTAGCCGCCAGCTCCAGCGCCCGCGCCATAAACTTTTTATCATCATCGATCCGCATAAAAAACCTCCCGTCTTCAGGGAGGCTCTTACGAAATCAGAAAAACAATCTTCTCCCATCCAGACTGTACTGTCGGCTTTGGAATCACACCAAATCAGCCATACGGCTCGTGGGCTCAGGAAAACCTTTACCACCGGTCGGGAATCACACCCTGCCCTGAAGATACATAATTGGAAACACACAAACTGATGCCTGTATATTCCTTAAACCTATTCAATTATAGCAAACCCATGAATAAAATCAATAAAAATCCCGTCAACAGTTATCCAAGCCGGGAAAGCACAGCATCAAGCACTTCCTTTGAAATGTCATCCGCGCTCCGCAATCTGCCATCCGCCATGCAGGAAATACGCAGCCAGCCATAAGTTTCACAAAGTACCTGGTATGCATCACAGCACTTTTCAAGATATGCCGAATGCTGCTCATGGATATCCATAGACCCGCCCTGCTTTGCCCGCTCACGAACCAATTTTTTGGAAACAGCCGGCGGTACATCAAGGAGAACCACCACATCCGGACGGGGAAGCTCCAATTCTTCATATTCCATATGATCCAGCCAGGAAAGGAACTCTTTCCGCTTTCCTTCATCATCGTACTTCGTCATCTGGTGAACCATATTGCTCGTCGTGTACCGATCGGCAATCACGACCCCCCCGTTTTCATAGAAAGATTTCCACTTCATTCGAAACGAAGCAAAACGATCCACCGCATAGAGCATGGACGCCGCATAAGGATTCACATCCCCCGGCGCTCTGCCGAAATCACCATTCAGGTACATTTTCACCAGCGCCGAGGAAGGACTTCCATAATCAGGAAAAGAAATATGCATGACATCTTTTCCACTCTTAATAAGATGAGCCTCCAAAAGTCCTGACTGCGTCGCCTTCCCGCTTCCATCAATGCCTTCAAGCACAATCAATTTCCCATTCATGATATCTCCCGTACAAGATCTTTTGTTTTCTATTTTACCATACTGTCCAATGGCGATAATCCTCTTCCACACGATAGACGATCTTGGATTTTACAACAGCTGAATAATTTTTTGAGTCAAAACGGATTTCTACACGTATCCATAATAAAGAACCGTGAACATAAAGAGTCCTTCTCTATATTCACGGATATCTTCATCTCCCCCGTTTGGGATTAAATTCATTCATAGCTTTGTCCACAGTGGTTTCTAACGCCCGTTCCACGGAATCAGCAGTATATTTCTTTGCGGCTTCGATACGTTCAATTTCTTCACCATAAGGCCGGCCAAGAACATGCTCAATAACGGTATGCCCGTCCTTCGGATGTCCCACCCCAATACGGAAACGGACGAATTCCTCCGTGTGAAGGCCGGCAATCAGGGATTTGATGCCATTATGACCGCCGGCAGACCCCTTCTTTCGAATCCGTGTTTTCCCCGCCGGCAAATCCAAATCATCGCAGATGATATAAATATCTTCTGCAGGTATTTTGTAGTAATTAGCAATCGCTCCTACTGCGTTCCCGCTGAGATTCATATAAGTCAACGGCTTCACCAGAAGGATCTTTTCGCCGAACCTCACAACGGAAGCGATCTCCGCTTTCATGTCCGTTTTCCAGATATTCACAGACCAGCGGCGGGCCAACTCGTCAATAACATCGAATCCCATATTGTGGCGGGTATGTTCATATTCTTTACCGGGATTCCCCAGTCCTGCCACCAATTTCATTTATCGAAAAGAGCGCTGACGGAAGCGTCATGGAAAATACGAAGAATCGCTTCCCCAAGGAGAGGAGCCACGGACAGCACTCTCAATTTATCCTGCATTTTTTCTTTTTCTATGGGCAGCGAATTGGTCACTACCAATTCTTTCAACACAGATTCTTTAATTCTTTCTGTCGCCGGATCGGTCAGCACAGGATGGCATACAGCCGCATACACACCGGCAGCACCGTACTCCATGAGTGCTTTCGCACCTTCACAAAGGGAGCCTGCCGTGTCTACGATATCGTCAACAACGAAGCAGTTTCTCCCTTTTACGTCGCCGATAATATTCATAACCTTTGCTACGCCCGGTTCCGGACGGCGTTTTTCAATAATAGCGATAGGCGCGCCTACGCGGTCAGCCAGATCTCTGGCGCGGTTTACACCGCCCAGATCAGGGGATACGACCGTCAAATTTTCCAGATTCTTGGATTTTACATAATCGGCAAGCAGCGCTGCAGAAGCCAGATGGTCTACAGGGACATCGAAGAAGCCTTGGATCTGTCCCGCGTGGAGATCCATGGTCACCACTCTTGTAACACCGGCCGTTCCAAGCAGATCCGCCACCAGTTTCGCGCTGATCGGTTCTCTGCCGCGGGTTTTCCTGTCCTGGCGGGCATAGCCGTAATAAGGGACGACCACGGTAATATTACGTGCCGAAGCTCTTTTAAGCGCATCCACCATAATCAACATTTCCATCAGGTTATCGTTTACCGGTGAACCTGTCGGCTGGATGATGAAACAGTCTTTGCCACGGACACTTTCATTAATCATGACCTGTATTTCGCCATTATTAAATCTTCCGCACAAAGACTTTCCAAGCGGAACGCCGATATAATCTGAAATTTCTTTTGCAAGAGCCGGATGCGCGGTTCCTGTGAAAATTTTCAGTCTCGATGTACCTTCCATATCCATTTATGATGCTCTCCTTTTCTCCCCTGCGCGGGATCTCCGACAATAACTCCCCCATGCCGTCTTCATGGCAGCATTTCTTATATTATATACCCTTTCTCAAACAGAAACTATCCTGCTTGGACGGAAATATAAAACAGGCTAATCTTTATATGTATCTTCTTTTACCCAATTTTCAATATTCACCTGCTTTGACCTGCCCACAGCAAGCGCTTTGGCGGGAACATCCTTCGTAATCGTCGAGCCCGCGGCGGTAAACGCCCTTGCCCCTACATGAACCGGTGCCACAAGATTTGTATTGCACCCGATGAATGCATGCTCATCAATCGTGCAGCGGTGCTTATTTTTTCCGTCAAAGTTTACCGTTACCGTTCCGCATCCGAAATTCACGTTTTTCCCTAAATCGGAATCGCCGCAGTAAATCAGGTGCGGCAGTTTCGTGCCATCGTCCACGTCGGAATTTTTCACTTCCACGAAATTCCCGATTTTAATATCATTGTGCAGACAGGTCTCGGGACGTAAGTGGACAAACGGCCCGATTTCATTATTATCTCCCAATTCACAGGAATGGGCATATACACGGTTTAAATGATTACCATCACCGCAAATCACATCAGTAAGCTGCGTATCGGGACCAAGAGTACAGTTTTTCCCTACTTTTGTTTTCCCCTGCAGCATTGTTCCCGGTAAAATCACCGTATCCTGTCCCACTTCTACATCCTGCTCGATATATGTACTGTACGGATCGGTGACTGTGACACCTGCCGCCATCAGGTCTTCCGCTTTACGGATGCGAAGGATGCGGTCAGCTTCTGCCAGCTGGATACGGGAGTTAACGCCCATTGTCTCGCTTGCGTCTTCAGCTGCCACAGGAATCACTTTCCGCCCCGCCTTAATTAATATCTCAAACACATCAGTCAGATAATATTCACCCTGGGCATTTTTATTGTCTACCTTCTCCAAAGAATCAAGCAGTGCACCTGTTTTGAACACATACGTCCCTGTATTGATTTCATGGACAGCCAGCTGATCCGGCGTACCGTCCTTCTGTTCCACAATGGAAATCATATGTCCTTTTGCATCTCGGAGAACTCTTCCGTATCCGAAAGGATTGTCCATAATTGCCGTCAGGACAGCCGCGGCGCCGTCATGATCCCTGCACGCACGAACGAGACCTTCGATCGTTTCCCGGCGCAAAAGTGGTGTATCCCCGCAAACCACAAGCACATACCCGTCACGATTATCTTTAAACAAAGGAACCGCCTGCATCACCGCATGGGCGGTTCCCAGCTGTTCCTCCTGATGGACGAAATAAATATTTTCTCCGGCAAGCCTTTCACGAACAAGTTCCTCTTTGAATCCCGTGACAACCACACATTTTTCAGATCCTGCCTTTTTTACCGTACGAATGACCTGCTCCGCCATAGGGACGCCGCAAACTTTGTGCAGAACTTTCGGCCATTGCGACTTCATTCTTGTACCCTGGCCTGCAGCCAAAACGACCGCCGTTAAACTCTCCATATTGCCTCCCGCCGTTTTTTACAACGCGCATATATTTTCAGAAAATAGATTGCCTCATAAAACAAGTTTTCCCAATTTATTTTAGCAAAACAGACTTGCTGCCGCAATACAAAAGCCGCGTGTCCGTTCTTCACCACGCAGCTCTTTATCACCTAACTTAAAACTTCAGGAAATAAGGTAAACGGTAATATTATCTCTTGACCCCCACTGGTATGCCTGCTCCAGGCTGTCCACACCGACATCGATAACATATCCTTGTATGGCTCCGCCGATATCATCACAAATGGCATAGCCGTATCCCTCGATATATACGATACTCCCCAGAGGAATCACATCAGGGTCTACTGCCGCATGCCCTTTCCCTGCATAGTTTCCCAAGGCGGTACGGCCAGAGCCGCCGCCGTCCGTCGGCGTGTATGCCGTAGATTTCATTTGAAATGATTTTTTATACTTCCCCGTAAATTTTGGCGCATTTTCCAAACGTTCCCACACATTGGTATCTGCCATTCCTGTCCTTTCCAGTTTTTCTTCCGCCTGCAATTTACGGACCGCCTCTGCTGTTGCCGCTCCGTAAATACCATCAGAACCGCCAGGATTATACCCGTGCAGAAGGAGCCTGTTCTGTAATTTAACGACGCGCTTGCCCCGATCTCCTGCTTTTAACGTGTCGCCCGCAGAAGGAGCGCTTAACCCGCCGAGCAGTTTCCACGTAGCATCATCCACATTTCCTGTAACGGATAAACCATGTTCTTCCTGCAGTGCGCGCACGGCGCTTTCTGTGTCGTTACCGTAAATGCCGTCTGCTTCCCCGTCCAGATACCCCGCGCGGCGGAGCTTATTCTGTAATGTTTTGATCTCACTCCCGCGGTCACCTTTTGTATAATGCATGTCTTTTTTATTCTTTTGTTCCTTCTTTATTTCCTTTTTGTTTTCTTTCTTTGCCTCTCCCGTTTCTACCCCTCCCAAAAGGGAAAGTGTCTGTTCATCTACAGCTCCCGACACCGGAAGTCGGTGGTCTTTTTGGAACTGTTCCACGGCAGCCGCCGTATCCTCGCCATAGATACCGTCAGAAGCGCCAGTGAGATAGCCTGCCGCTGCAAGACGGTCCTGCAGTTCAGCAATCATATCCCCCCGATTTCCCTGGGCATATACGATCCCGCCTCCATCACGATATCCTTTCCCGTCATCTTCTTTCAGCTTTGCCTGTGTGCTGTCATCTGCTTTTCCCGTAACAGGGAGTCCATGATCTTTTTGAAATTCCGATACCGCCTTCACTGTGGTCGATCCATAGTCGCCATCTACCGTACGCGCCAGATATCCCGCTTCTACCAGATCATTCTGCAAGGATTCCACAGCGGCGCCACGCATTCCCATGTGAAGAATTTCTGCCGATACGGAGCCTGCCATACACAGCCATAAGGCCGCAGCAAGTTCCAAAATATATAATTTACGCATTTCTTTTACCTCCGTAAAAAATTCATGTGTATTTTACCATGGACGATATTTTTTGTAAAAATTCCTCAGAATGAAATACCATTCAATACACAAAAAACCGCGGTGAAGTCATCGCGGTTCTCATTCCTATTATTTTCTATACAGCCCCATGGCATGAATTGCATTTTCATACGTCACGCGGGCTTTCGCACGGGCGCGGACGGCACCGTCATCAAGAATGGCATCCAGTTCGGGAGTTCCTGTAAGTTCATCATATCGGGAACGGATCGGACTAAGTTCTTCTACTACCAGATCAGCTACATCTTTCTTGAACGTGCCGTATCCCTGTCCGTCATACATCGTTTCTATTTCTTCAAAAGTCTTTCCGGAAATAGCCGAATGGATACTCATCAGATTGGAAACGCCGGGCTGGTTCGCCTTGTCATAGTGGACATGCGCCAATGAATCGGTGACTGCCTTCTTTATTTTCTTCACAATTACATCTGCCGTATCCAGCATATGGATGGTCGCCCATTCATTATCATCAGACTTGCTCATTTTACCTGTCGGCTCCTGAAGGCTCATGACTCTCGCCCCGCCCTGGGGGGCCCACATTTCAGGAATGGTGAATACTTCGCCATACTTGCGGTTAAAACGTTCCGCCAGATCCCTTGTAATTTCCATATGTTGGCGCTGGTCTTCACCAACCGGCACGAGATTTGCCTGATACAGGAGAATATCGGCAGCCATAAGGGGCGGATATGTTAAAAGTCCCAGGGGAATAAACCCCTCTTTCTTTTCCTCTTTCTGTGCTTTTGACTTATACTGCGTCATGCGTTCCATTTCTCCCACATACGCACTGCAAATCATCATCCACCCAAGCATGGCGTGCTCCGGTACTTCCGACTGGACAAAAATCGTTGCCTTCTTCGGATCCATCCCTGCCGCGATATAGAGTGCCGCCAGATTTCGTGTCCGTTCATGAAGCAGTGCCGGATTCTGGGGAACAGTAATCGCGTGCTGGTTTACAACACAATAGTAACATTCCGCTTTTTCCTGAAAAGGGATAAAATTTTTCAATGCCCCCAGATAGTTTCCTAAAGTTAAAGAACCGCTGGGCTGGATTCCCGAAAAAATAACATCCATTATGTATCTATGCTCCTTATTCCACAGTGACCGATTTGGCCAAGTTACGGGGCTTATCCACGTCATTGCCCCGTTTGATACCGGTATAGTATGCAAGAAGCTGCATAGGAATGACAGAAAGAATAGGGGCGATAAATTCGTCTACTTTCGGAATTCTCACGATCCCTGTAGTATATTTTTCAAGCTCATGATCATCATCATAACCGATCCCCAGTACATCTGCACCGCGGGCGCGTACTTCCTGTATATTGCTGTACATCTTAGCTCTCACATTATTCTGTGTTGCCACGGCAATAACCGGCGTTTCGGCAGAAATAAGAGCCAGCGTGCCATGCTTTAATTCACCGGCCGCATATGCTTCCGCATGGATATAAGAAACTTCTTTCAGTTTCAGTGCTCCTTCCATGGCAATGGCATAGTCAATAGAGCGCCCAAGATAAAAAATATCTTCTGCTTTAATCAGGCGGTCCGCCACCTCAGACATATGTTCCTTTTCAGTAAGCACTTCTTCAATCTGCTTCGGCAGCTCAAGCAGAGCGGCAGTCAGCTTCTTCACCAGTTCCAAAGAAATACTCTCTTTTACCTGCCCCATATAGAGAGCAAGCATCAAAAGGGAAACCAGCTGTGTAGTATATGCTTTTGTAGATGCCACGGCAATTTCCGGGCCGGCCAGTGTGTAAATGGCCACATCTGTTTCACGGGCAATGGAAGATCCGATGGAATTTGTCACCGCGATGCTCTGGGCGCCAAGACGCTTTGCTTCTTTCAGAGCCGCCAGTGTGTCGATCGTTTCACCGGACTGGCTGATAACGATACATAACGTTCTTCCCGTCGTCAGAGGACGGCTGTATCTGTATTCCGACGCGATTTCCACGGAAACCGGAATTTTCGCGAACCGTTCGATATAGTGCTTTGCCACCAGCCCCGCATGATATGCCGTACCGCAGGCAGTGATCAGAATATTGTCAATATTTTCAAGACTGTTTTTCGTCCAATTCAGCTTATCAAAAAACACAGTGCCGTCTTTTTTCAAATGAATTTTTACAGTATCACGGACTGCTTTCGGCTGTTCATAAATTTCTTTCAGCATAAAATGGTCAAATCCGCCCTTTTCCGCCGCTTCCGCCGACCAGGTAACTTCCTGTACTTTTTTTGAAATAGGAAGACCGTCAGCACTGAACACGGAAACACTGTCTTTTTTTACGACCGCAATCTCCCCGTCATTCAAAATATAAATACGGCGGGTATAATTAATCACTGCAGGAATATCGGATGCAATGAAATTCTCATCTTCGCCAAGACCTATAATCAGCGGATTATCTTTCTTTGTACAGATAATCGTATCGGGATCGGCATCATGCATGAATACAAGAGAATAAGAACCATCGATTACAGCAAGCACCTTGCGGACGGTAGAGAAAAAATCACCGTCATCAAGCTCTTCCGCCAAATGGGCAACGACTTCGCTGTCCGTTTCAGACTTGAATACATGACCTTTTTTCAGAAGATCTTTTTTCAAATCCATATAGTTTTCAATAATGCCATTGTGAACGATGACAAAATGATTATTTTCATCCCCATGGGGATGGGCATTCACATCTGATGGTTTGCCGTGAGTTGCCCATCGGGTATGCCCGATACCGATATTTCCACGTAAAGGATGGGACTCCAGCGCCTTTTCCAAATTTACCAGACGTCCCGCTTTTTTCTCAATCTCGATTTTCCCATTTTCATACACGGCAATGCCTGCCGAATCATAACCTCTATATTCCAGACGGCGCAGACCTTCTATCAGGAAATCGGAAGCATTTCCATTTCCCACATAGCCCAATATACCGCACATAATATTCCCTCCTGCAAAACTCCAATAAATGAATCATTTATTTCAAAATTCAGCCATGTAATACTAAGTCATTATACCACAACCAGGCAATATTCAGTGTCCCGATAAGCTGCCGGCACCCCCGTTTTCTCAGAAAGAATTTATGATCCCCTCCACATCCTGGAGTTCCGAAATACCTGCAAGAGCCGTCATAATACCGATAACAAACAATGCAGTAATCAGCATGCCGCAGAGAAGGAAAGGAGAAATACTGATAAAAAAGGCTTTCCCTTTCCCAAACCCGTAATTTGCGCGGATGGCAAGAATGTCTAAGAAAAAGCTCCAGACAATAATAGCAAAGACAGCAAATCTGTGAATGCCGTCCAGGCCAAACTGTCCTATAAGAGAAAAGAAAACGGAAAAAGCATAAGGGATCGACGCGCACATGAACCCCGCCGTAATCCCTCTTGCCGTTCCCCGCCCGCCAAGGAGCCCGGAAATATAATCCACCACGGCACTGTGTAGCAAAAGGAGAGAGCCTGTCCCGACAAAAGATGCCAGAAAAGCCGTCACAAAACTTCCTGCCTCCACGGAAGAAAGGGCAAGAAGCAAAATCACGAACCCCCAGATGATACTGCTTTCTTTCATTTTTTCACCGGTAGTTACATCAGACATCGCGTCTGTGGGATGGGCAAGCAAACGGTATATTAAGTCTAAAACTGTATTCATCATAGCTCCTTAACGAACAGAGGGTGCCGGCGTCTGGGAAAACGTGCCCCATATATTATCTAAAATGTTTTTTGCTAAACTCCTTACAGCACTGTCCATTTCCCCTGCAAGGATATTTTTCCAGGATGTTCTTACGGAATATCTTTTCACCGGTACACTGTCCCCTTCTATTCCGGCGACGCCTCCCGCATAATTCAAGGCATCATAATAATTCCCCATCGCATCAACCAGTCCCAGTTCCAGAGCCTGCTGGCCGGTAAGAATCCGTCCGTCAGCCACACTTCTTACACGGCTTTCTTCCAGACGTCTTCCGTCAGCCACGGTCTTCACAAACTGGCTGTAAATATCATCCACCATGGTTTGAAGCATTTTCTGCTCGTCTCCTGTCATGGGCCGGTACATAGAAAGAATATCCTTATGGGCACCGCTTTTGATTTTTTCATTTTTTACACCCAGCTTCCCCATAAGCTCTTCAACATTCGTATAATCCATGTAAACGCCAATACTTCCTGTCAGGGTAGCGGGATTGGCAAAAACATAATCGCCTTTGCTGGCGAGCCAGTATCCTGCAGAGGCACACATATCCCCCATGGAAACGACGATCGGCTTTCCCGCATTCTTAATCTTGTCCATTTCTTCCGCAATTTCCTGCGTTGCTCCCGTAGAACCGCCGGGACTGTTAATGCGGAGAAGGACGCCCTTTACCCGATTATCCTTCCGCGCCTGTTCCATTTCATACATCACCTGCTCGCTGGAAACGCCTTCTGACGCCCCCAGGAGAGTCCCATTGCGGGGACCGCCGTAAATAGTACCATCAATGCGAATTTCCGCCACATAGTCCTTACCCTTCCCGATGGCGGACGTCTTTTTCCATTCAGGCATAAAACCTGCCGCTGCAGCGGAAATAACAAGAACCGCCAGCATCACCATGATCCACTTTTTAATTTTACTATCCATTGTTAATCTCCCATCTTGTCATTTCATTATACCATCATCATGAATACAAGAAAAATCAAGCCAGAAAAAAAGGTTTCTCCAAAGATGTTTCCATCATTCAGCGAAACCTTTTCTGGTGACCGGTATGGGATTCGAACCCATACTCTCTGCGCTGAGAACGCAGCGTCTTAACCGTTTGACTAACCGGCCATGTGTTCCATATTATAACCGGCACTGACTGAAATTTCAAGTATTTTTTACATACATGGTTTCCGATCCCCCTTGTTTTTTTCATAGAGAATCAAAAGACCTTTCAAAGTAAGCATGGAATCCACCCTGTCAATCGTTCGGGATGCGCCCGCCATAAGCGTCGCCAGACCGCCCGTAGCAATGACCTTGATATCGTTCCGTTTCATTTCCGCTTTAATACGGGTAACGATTTCATCAATCTGTCCCACGAAGCCGTAGTAAATCCCTGCCTGCATGGCAGACACGGTATTTCGACAAATAATGGAATTCGGTTTCAACAGTTCGATACGCGGCAGTTTGGACGCCCGTTGGAAAAGGGCTTCCATGGAAATACTGATCCCCGGAGCAACAGCCCCGCCAAGATAATTCCCTTTTTCATCGATGACACAAAACGTTGTCGCCGTTCCCAAATCGATAACAATAAGAGGGCACTTATATTCAGCAATAGCGGCTACCGCATTAACGATACGGTCAGCCCCCAAATCTTTCGGGTTGTCATAAAGGATATTCAGCCCCGTTTTAATCCCTGGTCCCACAAGAATGGGATTCACGCTGAAATAACGGCGCGAAAGAGATTCAAGGATAGGAATAATCGGCGGTACCACTGTTGAAATAATGACATCTTCAATATCGGAAAACTGAAGTCCGTTAATACGGAACAGCGTTCCCAACACACTGGCATAGCCATCAGCAGTCTGGAGTGTATCCGTTGCCAGACGCCAGTGATTGAGCAATTCCTTTCCACGGTAAATACCACAGACAATATTTGTATTCCCTACATCAAAAGCAAGCAGCATTATTCATCGCCTCTCAGAATAAAGGTGCCTCCGGATCCGGATTTCCCCTCTTGGTTTATAAATCACGAAACCGTAATTTATCACATGTGTATCATGCAATAAAGACTCGATTCTGTCAAGCAAAAAAGGCAGAGGTCCGCCTTTCATTAAATTTATTCATTTAAAAAGAGTCCCGCGTTTCGGAGTGCTTTTTGTATACGTATGCCGCAGAATACACCGGCGGCCACTTTGATGAGATCAAATCCGATAAAGGGGAAAACGGTCATCGTAAGGGCTGTCCAAAGCGGCATTCCTTTCCCCAAACCAAGAGAAAAGTACATCATGAACCAAACTGTCCCCAACGCATAGCAAAGGATGAGCCCCAGAAGCGCAAATACTCCCTGGGTGAAAAAGCGGCTTTTTTCTTTAAGATATATCCCGCTGAAACCGGCCATAAGAATAAATCCGATATAATAACCGCCCACAGGGCTCAGGAAAACACCAACCCCTGCCTTGCCCATTGTAAGAATGGGAACGCCCAGTGCGCCAAGAAGAAGCCACACGGAAATGGAAACCGCACCCCATTTCCAGCCAAGGACACCACCGGCAAAAGCACAAACAAACGTCTGTAATGTAACCGGCACCGCCCCGACGGGAAAAGCGAACTGGGAAAGTACCGCCATAATTCCCGCAAATAAAGCGGCACCCGACATATAATGAAATTTATTTCTGTCCATAAATTTATTTTACTTCTTTTCTGTTTTATCTTTGCGGAATTGGCGCATCTGCCGGACGGATAGAAACATCGCCCGCCATTACGCGGCGGACTTCCCTGCCGGTGTCTACCAGGAGGCAGCCGTCATCATCAATATCCACAGCTTTGCCGGTATAATTATCATTGCCGAAAATCACGCGCACCTCTTCGCCAAGAGTCACGGATAATTTCCGCCAGTCATCAAGTACGCGGCCAAACCCTTCTGTCTGTGCCAGCTTATACTCTGCTTCCAGCTCGGCCAGGACGGCTGCCAGCAAATCCCGGCGGGACACATTAACCCCTTCGTTCAGGAAAGACGTCGCATGGCCGCGGAAATCTTCAGGGAATTCCTTTTCCTTCATTCCCGTATTGATGCCGATTCCCATAATAATATAATCAATCTTTTCCATAGAAGCCGACATCTCGCAAAGCATCCCCACCAATTTCTTCCCATGATAGAGAATATCGTTGGGCCACTTGATACCTGCATCAGCAAGTCCGAGACGGCGGATACCGCGGCAGACCCCTACTGCTGCAAGGAGCGTGCTCTTTGATGCCTCCATCGGGAAAAACGTGGGACGGAAAATGACAGAAAACCAAATCCCTTTCGCAAAAGGAGAATAAAAATGCCTTGTAAGGCGTCCGCGGCCGGTCGTTTGTTCCTCTGCCACGACGATCGTCCCCTCTTCCGCGCCTTCCCTTGCAATCTTTTTGGCTTCTTCATTTGTGGACGGTGTCGATTCAAAATAAACCACTTTCTTTCCAAGCGTTTCCGTATGGAGAACACTGGCAATTTCCAAAGGTGTCAGTAAATTCGGCGCATAAATCAGCCGATATCCTTTCCGTGTGCTTGATTCAAAAATATATCCCCTGCTTTTCAGAATATTGATATGCTTCCAGATTGCTGTACGGGATACGTTTAAATCTCTGGATATCTGTTCCCCCGACACATAATTTCCATTTGCTTTGCGGAAATACTCCAGTATTTCATTGCGCATAATATCCTCCTTTTCCTTTCAGAACTTTCCTTCATTATAATTTTCGACAATCCCTTCGTCAACTTATTTCATTTACGACCTTTACATTAAAAAGAGAGCCGTTTTGGAGGCTCCCTTTCTTCTTTTTACAAAATGTAATTTGATGTATCCATATCCTTCGTGATTTCCCCAAGCTTTTGCCTCACATAAGTACCGTCAATGGTAACTTCTTTATTTTCCAGCTCAGATGCTTCAAAAGACAGCTCCTCCAGTACCCGCTCCAGAATCGTATAAAGCCGCCTCGCACCGATATCTTCCGTTTCCGAATTCACCACAGATGCGATTTCCGCAATCGCACTGACAGAATCTTCCGTAAACGTCACTGTGACGCCTTCCGTTTCCAAAAGCGCCGTGTACTGCCGGATCAAAGCCTGCCGCGGTTCTGTTAAAATCTTCCGCAGATCCTCCTCTGTAAGGCTTTTTAATTCTACACGGATCGGGAACCGTCCCTGCAGCTCAGGAATCAAATCGCTCGGTTTTGATACATGGAACGCACCAGCCGCCATGAAAAGAATATGATCCGTCTTTATTCGTCCGTACTTGGTCTTCACCGTCGCCCCTTCCACAATGGGAAGGATATCCCGCTGCACCCCTTCACGGGATACGTCAGGCCCGCTGGATGCACCGTGTCTCCCCGCAATCTTATCGATTTCATCAATAAAAATAATGCCCCGTTCTTCGGCAAGCGCAACTGCCCTGTCACGGACAACATCCATATCCACCATCTCTTCGGCAGAAACCTCCGCAAGAACAGTTTTGGCCATGCGCACTGTCATTTTCCTCTTCTTCATCTTTTTCGGCATCATGGATGCGAATATTTGAGAAATCCGATTCGCCTGTTCATTGTCCGCTGTATCTTCAATATTTCCTTTTTCTTCCAATTCCACTTCTATTTGGCGGTCGTCCAATTCGCCGCTCCTGATACGGGCAAGCAGATTCTTTCTTCTCTCCCTTTCCCCTTCATCTGAAACACCTGTCTTCTCCGCCTTTTCCCCTAAAATAATTTCCATAGGAGATCTCGTTTCCTTTTTCTTTGCAGGCCACATGATTTCAGCAATTTTCTGCACCGCCGCCTCTTCCGCATCTTTCCCATGACGGCCTGATTCCTGCTTCTTCACAAGGCGCACCGCTTCTTCCGCCAGGTCGCGCACCATAGATTCCACATCGCGGCCCACATAGCCGACTTCCGTATACTTCGTCGCTTCCACCTTTACGAAAGGGGCACCTGTCAGCGCAGCAATGCGGCGGGCAATTTCCGTTTTTCCCACTCCGGTGGGACCGATAAGAAGAATATTTTTCGGACTTACTTCACGGGCTATTTCCTTAGGAAGCCGGCTGCTGCGCCAACGATTCCGCAGGGCGACAGCGACAGACCGTTTCGCATCCTGCTGTCCCACAATGTATTCATCAAGATATTCCACAATTCTCCGTGGTGTCAGATCTTTCATCCTATTTCCTCCACAATCACATTATGATTCGTATATACGCAGATATCCGCCGCCACATGGAGTGACCGTTCCGCAATCTCCCGCGCTGATAAATCCGACACCGAACACAAAGCGCGAGCTGCGGCAAGAGCATAATTTCCGCCGCTCCCGATTGCCAGTATGCCATCATCCGGCTCGATAACCTCTCCGCTGCCTGATACAAGAAATAAATGGTCGCCATCCGTCATAATCAAAAGAGCTTCCAGCTTTTGGAGCACCCGATCCCGCCTCCACTCTTTGGCGAACTCCACGGCAGCACGCACCAGATTTCCATTGCAATCAGAAAGTTTTCCTTCAAACTTATCAAAAAGGGCAAATGCATCCGCCACGGAACCGGCAAATCCGGCGATGACCTTTCCATGATACAGGCGGCGCACCTTCCGCGCCGTATTCTTCATCACCACGGCATTGCCCATCGTAACCTGCCCGTCACCGGCCACAGCCGTCTGTCCGTCTTTCTTTACAGCCAGTATCGTTGTTGCAGTAAACATATTTCCTCCTTGTACTTCTATGGTTGACTTCCTTTATTATACTCCCGCGATAAAAGCCGTTCCCACAAAAGAAACGGCTTTGTCCTATTTCTTTATAAATGCATCCAGAACGGACAATGCCCGCGCTGCCAGCTTTCCATTCTTTTCTCTTTTCTTCACTCTTTCAGGCAAAGGAGGCAGCAATCCGAAATTCACATTCATCGGCTGGAAATTCTTTCCGATAAAATGAGAAATATAATGGCAGAGCGCGCCAATTGCCGTCTCTTTCGGGAATGCCCGCGGTTCTTTTCCCGCTGCCCGCGCCGCTGCGGAACAGGCCGCCACGATTCCCGATGCCGCCGATTCCACGTACCCTTCGACGCCTGTCATCTGTCCCGCGAAGAAGAGTCCTTTCCGCTGCTGGGTTTCCATAGTGGCTTCCAGTAAATCGGGCGAATGGATATAGGTATTCCGATGCATCACGCCATAGCGGACAAACTCCGCATCAGCAAGTCCGGGAATCATGCCGAAAACCCGTTTCTGCTCACCCCATTTCAGATGAGTCTGGAAGCCGACAATATTGTACATCGTATCTTCTTCATTATCCTGACGCAGCTGGACAACAGCATACGGTTCCTTTCCTGTCCGCGGATCAGGAAGTCCTACCGGTTTCATCGGCCCGAAACGCATCGTATCCTTACCGCGCTGCGCCATCACTTCCACAGGCATACACCCTTCAAAGACATTTCCTTCTTCAAACCCGTGGACTTCCGCTGTCTCCGCCGTCCTGAGCGCCTCATAAAATGCATTGTATTCCTCTTCGTTCATGGGGCAGTTCAGGTATGCCGCCTCTCCCTTATTGTAGCGGGACATCCGGTACACGATGTCCATATCAAGGGATTCTTTCATCACGATGGGCGCTGCGGCATCATAGAAGTGAAGTCCTTCGCCGCCGCAGAAACTTTCTATGCTGTCCGCAAGAGCGCCGTCTGTCAGCGGACCGGTCGCGATAATCACGATCCCTTCTTCCGGTATTTCCCTGATTTCTTCATTGACAAATTCAATCAGCGGATGACTTTTTATCTTTTCCGTCACTGCCGCCGCGTATCCGTTACGATCCACCGCCAGAGCACCGCCTGCAGGGACACGGTGGGCATCGGCACATTCCATGATCACCGATCCGAGCCGGCGCATCTCTTCTTTCAGAAGTCCTACCGCATTGGTAAGAGCCGCCGCGCGGAAAGAATTGCTGCAAACCAGTTCCGCACAATATCCCGTATGATGGGCAGGCGTTCCGATTGCCGGACGCATTTCCGCCAGCTTCACGGGAACCCCCATTTCCGCCAGCTGCCAAGCAGCCTCGCTTCCTGCTAAACCGGCACCGATTACCGTAATCCTCTCCATCAATCACCGGCTCCTGTTTTTGTTTTCCCCGCCGCCCCGGCAGTCGTCTTCTTTGCAGTTGTCGTCTTTTTCTTTGCTGCCGAAGTTTTCGTTACAGTTTTCTTTTTCGGATGCGTTGTGCACTCGGGATTAGAGCAGATAAGCTCTTCCTCCTTATTTTTCCGAACCTTCTTTACCTTGATCGCGCCGCAGACGGAACAGAACTCATTAACCGGCTCATCCCAGACTGCCATATCGCAGGCCGGATAACGGCTGCAACCATAGAAATAACGTCCCCGCTTTGAGCGGCGCTTCACCAAATGCCCCTCATGGCATTTCGGACATTCTATGCCCGTATCAATAACGATCGCTTTGTTCTGGCCGCATTCCGGGCACTTCAGATATCTGCCGTACGGCCCCTGGCGGTACACCATCTTCGCGCCGCACTTGTCACAATCCACATCGGAAACCTCTTCCTTCTCCTCCCCTGTGTGATAAGGCTTGATATTTTTGCAGGAAGGGAAATTCGGGCAGGCAAGATATTTTCCGTAACGGCTCATCTTCACGATCATATGGGCTCCGCATTTTTCGCAGATTACATCGGATATTTCCTGATTTTCTTCCTTCGCCTTCGCTGCCTCCAGGTTGGCATTCTGCAATTCCTTTTCAAAAACATCCCAGAACCCGCTCATGACCTTTTTATACGTTGCTTTGCCGTCAGCAATTTTATCCAGCCAGGTTTCCAGCTGCGCGGTGAAATCCACACTGACAATACCGGCAAAATATTTCTTTAAAAGATCTGTCACTTTGAACCCGATATCCGTGGGAACAAACTGTTTTCCCTCTTTTTCCACATACTTACGCCTCTGGATGGTATCCAAAATAGGCGCATAGGTAGACGGCCTGCCTATCCCCTTCTCCTCAAGCGTCTTGATCAGGCTGGCTTCCGTGTACCTTGGCGGCGGCGCGGTGAAATGCTGCTCTCCTTCCGCCTTTGTATTGAGTACCGTATGTCCTTTATGGAGCGCCGGCAGAAGAGGAAGCTCTTCATTATCCTGCTTCTTTTCTTTTACCGTCCGGAGTACCGTAAACCCATCAAACAATACCTGCGTCCCTGTCGCGCGAAGTGTGTAAATGCCGCTTTGGAGCACTGCATTCGTTGCCTGGGAAATCTGGGGCGCCATCTGGCTTGCGAGGAATCGGTTCCAGATCAGTGTATACAGCCGGAGCTGGTCACGGGACAAAACGGCCGCCAGCATATCCGGAGCAAACTGCAGATTTGTGGGACGAATCGCTTCGTGAGCATCTTGAGAATCCTTCCCCCTGGCATATACATTCGGTTTAGGCGGCAAATAGTCTTTCCCGTAAACACGCTCAATGTACGGCCGTACCTGCTTGATCATTTCATCAGAAATACGGGTCGAGTCAGTACGCATGTATGTAATCAGTCCTACATGTCCGTGCCCCGGTATTTCAATCCCTTCATAAAGCATCTGGGCAAGAGCCATCGTCTTTTTGGAGCCGAAATTAAGACGGTTGACCGCATCCTGCTGCATTGTGGAAGTCGTGTACGGCGGTTTTGCCTTACGCTGCTTTTTCGTTTTTGTGACCGACGTGATTTCTGCCGGTTGTTTTAAAATCCCCCTGACAACCCGATCCGCTTCCTCCGCATTATGAATTTTTGCTTCCTTCCCGTCAATCTGTGTCAGTTTCGCCTTGAAACTTTCCTTTTCCTCCGTACGGTAAACACCTTCCACCGTCCAGTATTCCACAGGCTTAAACGCCCGTATTTCTTCTTCCCTTTCACAAATCAGACGTGTCGCTACCGACTGTACACGTCCCGCGGAAAGGCCGCGGTAAACCTGCTTCCACAGCCACGGTGAAAGCTTGTACCCCACAAGACGGTCAAGCACGCGGCGTGCCTGCTGGGCATCTACACGGTTTAAATCAATCGGTTCGGGATGGAGTACCGCCTCTTTAATCGCCGGCGGCGTGATTTCATGAAAGGCGATACGCGTGTTTGACCGGGGATCCACATCAAGAAGTTTCGACAAATGCCAGGAAATGGCTTCCCCTTCACGATCAGGGTCCGTTGCCAGAAGAATATCTTTCGACTTATTTGCTTCTTTCTGCAAATTTTCAATGACATCGGCCCGTTCCGCCGAATTAACATACTCCGGCTTGAAATCATTTTCCACATCCACACCAAGCGTACGCTGCGGCAAATCACGTAAATGGCCCATGGAGGCAAGCACCTTATAATCGGAGCCCAAAATACGCTCAATCGTCTTCGCCTTTGCCGGAGACTCCACGATAATCAGGTGTTTCCCCTTGGCATTCGGTTTCCTTGTGAAAAGTTTTTCCCCGGCAGAAGACCTTTTCTTCTTATCCTTCACGGTGATCGTAATCTGTATAGCCAAAATACCCTCCCTATACTACATGAAATACAGCATATATCTCATTTATATTATCCGCGTCCTGTTGTAATAAACCGGCCGGATCCCGTTTCCTTTATAAACCCTTTAAGCTGAAGCCGGAGCAGGAGCATCGTAATCTTCATCACCGACATTCCTGACTGCTGGAGAATATCCTCCGCCGTCACTTCCTCTCCTGTACAGCAGAAACGATACACCACTTCCTCTTCCAATGTCAACTGTTCAGGAGATTCCTTCTTGGAAGAAATACTCTTTTCGTTCCACCCGTATTCAGAAAGGATATCCTCGTAGGACGTACAGCAAATCGCCCCGCTCCGTATCAGATGATTGGTTCCTCTGCTCGAATCGAACCAAATATTTCCCGGAACGGAAAAGACATCCCGTCCTTCTTCCAAAGCAAAGTCAGAGGTAATAAGAGCGCCGCTCCGTTCTGCCGCTTCCACCACAAGAATCCCCCGGCTCATTCCCGCGATAATTCTGTTCCTTGCGGGAAACTGCCTCCCCAGAGGCGGCGTACCCGGCGGGTATTCAGAAATAATCGTACCGCCATTATCAATGACTTTTTGGAACAAATTTTTATTTTCCGGAGGATATACATGATCCAGCCCGCAGGCAAGCGCCACCACCGTCGGGCTTTCTCCGCGCAATGCCCCTTCATGCGCAGCGCTGTCGATTCCTCGTGCGCCGCCGGAAACCACCGTCACTCCATTTTCGGCCAGACCGCAGGCTATCCGTTCTGCCGTCTGCACACCATAAGGCGTCGCTTTCCGTGATCCTACAATCGCCACCGTCTTCCCAAAAACGGGATCATTTCCTTTATAAAATAAAACAGCCGGAGGATTTGCCGTCGTCTGTAAAAGCGGGGGATACAAATCATCCTCCCATGTCACGCAGCGAATCTGCAGCCGGTATAACTTTTCCCCTATTTCTTCAGGATCCGTTTCTTTCCGATACGCTAAAAACGACGCCTCCGTCTTCCCTTTCAGCAAATGGGATTCCACAATCTCCCCATCGGAAACCTTCCACACATCTTCCGCCGTTCCGAATGCCTCTATGAGAGCCCTCATATGTTTCGCTCCCAGCCGTGGACAACCGGGGAGCGCCGCCGCGAATATATCCATCATGACCTCCTGGGAAGCATATTTCTATAACTGAGCGCTTCCGCCACATGCTCGGGCTTAATTTCCGCCGCACCTGCCAAATCGGCAATCGTACGGGACACTTTAACGATACGGTCATAACTTCTCGCAGATAAATGGAGCTTTTCAAAAACCTCACGGAGCAGCTCCGACCCCTCCGCGTCCAAACGGCAGGTTTCCCGAAGCTGGCGGTGCCCCATCTGCGCATTATTCTGCATATGCCATTCAGACAACCGTTCCGACTGCATGGCCCTCGCCGCCGCTACACGTTCCGCAATCCGTGCCGAAGATTCCCCTTTAATCGTTGCCGTGAGTTCACTATACTTCGGACGCATCACCGACACATGCAAATCAATCCTGTCCAAAAGAGGGCCGGAAATCTTTCTGCCGTAACTCCGTATTTCTCCATCACTGCAGGTACAGGGATGGTCAGGATCTCCAAGATATCCGCAGGGACAAGGATTCATTGCGGCAATCAGTACAAAATCGGAAGGATATACAAAAGATGCATTTACCCTTGAAATATGCACCTCCCGATCCTCCAGCGGCTGCCGGAGAACTTCCAGCACCGCCCGTGGAAACTCAGGAAGTTCATCTAAAAATAAAACACCGTTATGGGCAAGCGTCACCTCGCCGGGACGGGGAATCGTACCTCCGCCGATAAGCCCGGCCATGGAAATCGTATGATGAGGACTGCGGAACGGACGCTCGCGGATGATATCCTCCGCCTTGAACAGTCCGGCCACCGAATAAATCTTTGTCACCTCAAGAGCCTCCTCCCGCGTCATCGGAGGAAGAATCGTCGTGATGCGGCGTGCCAGCATCGTTTTCCCTGATCCGGGCGGCCCCGTCATAAGGACATTATGAGAACCTGCCGCTGCTATTTCCATAGCACGCTTCGCCATGATCTGTCCCTGCACCTCGGCAAAATCCACATCACTCAACTTAGATTCCGCCGCTTCCCGCCGCTTGGCAGGAGCCATCGGACTATGCCCCAAAAGATACTCCACCAATTCGCCAAGCGTCTTTGGCGCGTACACAGTCACATTTTCACAAAGAAGAGCCTCCCCGGCAACTGCAGGGCTCATGAAAAAAGTAGAGATTCCCGCTTCCCGTCCGGCAAGAACCATGGAAAGCACACCGGGCACCGAACGTATTTCCCCCTGCAAAGAAAGCTCGCCGATGAACATCACCGATGCAAGAGCCTCCTTCGGAATCACCCCGCTTGCCGCCAGCACCCCTATGGCAATCGGCAGATCAAGACAGGAACCGTCCTTCTTCAAATCCGCAGGCGCCAAATTCACCGTCACCTTTTCGATAGGAAAAAAATATCCGGAATTCCGTATCGCCGACTGGACACGCTCCTTCGACTCCTTCACGGAAACCGCAGGCAGCCCGACAATATCAAAAGCCGGTGACGCGCGGCTGATATCCACCTCCACAGTAATCACGTGCCCATTCAAACCAAACGTACATGTCCCAAACACCTGCGCAAACATGGCATCTCCCTCTCTCAGAACGCATTCCTTGTATGACGTAAGCGCACCGCACGCCCCGGTGCCATCATGACTTCCACCACATCAAAACGGATCCGGACATCATGCAAATGCCGCGCTAAAAGAAATACCTCCGCCGTATAACGGATATGCCGCTGCTTATATACAGTCACCGATTCAATCGGCTCCCCATACAAACGGCTCCGCCGGGTCTTCACCTCGACAAATACAAAAACGCTTTCGTCCTTCATGATGAGATCAATTTCTCCATGTTTACACCTGAAATTCCGGGTAACCAAAACCATCCCCTTCTCTTCCAGGTACAAACAAGCCCGATCCTCACCCATCCGTCCGAAAGCCGTATTTCCCATAGCGCCTCTCTATTACCACTCTCTTCCTTTTCTACCATTGTAAGTAAAAAGAAATGCAATAGTCAAATGTAATCTACATGCAAATCACGAAATTGATCCATTCACACACCAAAATTCCTCCCATGCACCTCGTGTGAGGTGCGACGACGATTTAATCTTCAGCCTGCCACCGGATAATATTTCAATCCACGCACCTCGTGTGAGGTGCGACGGAGAAGGAAGACGTTGTGATCCAAACAAATGTAAGTTTGAAAAGATCATATTCTTAGGAGATGCAGATGTCGATGGGTTACATATTCGTACATTACTTCTAAAGATGTTTCTGGTATATTACAGACCTTTAGTAGAAGCCGGTAGAGTATATGCAGCAGTACCTCCATTATATTCTATCAAGACTGATAAGAATAATAATCAATTCTTCACTAATGAAGAAGATTATATCAGGTATGTGTATAATAAGTTTGCCAAGCATAATAAAGTCTGTAATTCAAAAGGTAAGAGCCTAAACACATCTCAAGTCGTTGATTTGTTGTGCAATAATATTGAATATTTGAATAATATGAATATATTGTCACAGAACTATGCAATAGAGCCTAACTTATTAGAACTCTTATATAGCATGATCTTACATGGAGATAAACCTTCTCAGATAAAGAAGACTTTAACTAAGAAGTACAAATATCTTAATGTGAGAGAAGAAAATCATATACTTGTAGTAGATGGATTGGCTAATGAGAAAGTTCAGACTGCAGTATTCAATCAGAATATGATGAGTGATTGTAGCGAACGTATTGCCAGATTCATACAGAATTCAGATCCAATGGGTTATATACTCAATGGACAAGTAGTTAGCTTGTATAAACTTATGGAAGAGTTCAATAAGTATACACCGGCTAAACTACAACGATACAAAGGATTAGGCGAAATGGACCCGCCAGAACTTGGTATATCTGCATTACATCCTGAATTCAATAGAACTTTGATTAGATATACAACCAACGATATCATCAAGGAGATAGAAGAGATTCGTAGGATAGATTCAGATAAATCTGAGTTATTGAAAGATACAGATATTGCAGGTTTTGATTTATAATATAGAACGGTAGCTGATATCAGCTACCGGCTTTTATATTGTTTTTATTCAAAAGGAGAGATAATAATGAAAACTTTAGAAGAACAGATTGAATTAGCACATAAGGTATTAGGTGTTACAGTATTTGGAGATACTGATCAAAACAAAATAATTGCTAACAACTTTTTAACGTATTGTGGTCCTACTGATAATTATTATAATAAGATTACTAAAATATTGGTAGAAGAAGCAATGAAGAATAATGATATTATAGAAGAATCAGAAAATAATTTGACTGTTAAGAGTCATGTAGTAACAAATGATGCTATACGTCATATAGAGTTTATAAAAAACAAAAAATCTGAAGAAAATAATGATACTCCATATAGAATATCTACTAATATAGAGTATGGTAGTACGCTTTCTGATAAAATTATCAAATTAGCTTTCGATCTTGGTAAGTTAACAGTTAATACAGATGTTATTATTGTTGATCAAACTTCTTTATTCATAGAAGATTCAAGAGGAAGATTAGACTCTTCTGTATATAGATCATACTATATTACAAGAACAGGATTATTGAAGACTCTGAATTGTATGTTTGGAGATAATATAGAACCATTATTCCCAGATATAGACAAAGTATGTAATCATATATCATCAGAATATAAAGATATCATTATACCAAAGAATAGTTTCGTATATGAAAATATGAAAACTTCTATATTGAATATTATGTGGTCTGATATTATTGATTATATTGCAGACATTGGATTGCATATTGGAAATGGCATCGGAGATAATGATATAGATGTATTTAAAGACTATCTGGATAATGAAGTAATATATAATGCAATCAGAGATGCTTGTGAAAACAGATATTGCTTCTCATTCCAGTTAAATGAGTTTGATGATAATACTGCTGTATTCTATAAGACAACAAATAAACATATTGGTTATCGTACAATTATGAGAAGAGCATGTAATATATTTGGGTATATGCTCTACGACAATCAAACTTGTATCGTTAACGATCTGAAAGATCTTGGTTGCAGATTTACCGATGACGTCGATGAAGAAGACAATATAGAATCCTAATGTAATATATCTGTCATTTCAATCCACGCACCTCGTGTGAGGTGCGACTTAACGTAGGTGAAACAGTAGGCGTAAAAATAAGAATTTCAATCCACGCACCTCGTGTGAGGTGCGACACCGCCGGAACGGGAAACGTTTACCGGATTATCGCATTTCAATCCACGCACCTCGTGTGAGGTGCGACTATTCTGTTCGTGATCTGACACCAGCACGCTATATTTCAATCCACGCACCTCGTGTGAGGTGCGACGGGACGTTGTATCTGTTTGCTTGCAACACGGAGGGATTTCAATCCACGCACCTCGTGTGAGGTGCGACTTGTACGTATAACGAAAGGGTGATAGGAATGAGTGAATTTCAATCCACGCACCTCGTGTGAGGTGCGACTTCCCCAATGCGCGCAATTGTTTGCGCTGGAAAAATTTCAATCCACGCACCTCGTGTGAGGTGCGACTCAGGATACCATCCCGTATTTTTTTCTAAGAAACGGATTTCAATCCACGCACCTCGTGTGAGGTGCGACTAATTATCGCGCGCTTTAATTAATTTAATCAAGAATTTCAATCCACGCACCTCGTGTGAGGTGCGACGTTACTGTGCCGTGATAACCCGTGGATACTTCCGATTTCAATCCACGCACCTCGTGTGAGGTGCGACATCGGGCTGGACAACTACCGAAAATACTGCAAAATTTCAATCCACGCACCTCGTGTGAGGTGCGACAGAAGCAAGTTATTCAAAATACTGTGTCATGCGAATTTCAATCCACGCACCTCGTGTGAGGTGCGACGACTCGACAATTCAGTATTTAAAGTGCCGTTTACATTTCAATCCACGCACCTCGTGTGAGGTGCGACGCTGCCAGCGTAACGAACGCTCATTATGTCTACACATTTCAATCCACGCACCTCGTGTGAGGTGCGACTTTGAATACGAACCAATGTGTCAATTGGGTGTGACAAATTTCAATCCACGCACCTCGTGTGAGGTGCGACTTTTTCAATTCCGAAAGGCGAGAAAGGGGAAAAAGATTTCAATCCACGCACCTCGTGTGAGGTGCGACATAACATTTTCGGCGCAGGCAATCAAGATCTGTCAATTTCAATCCACGCACCTCGTGTGAGGTGCGACCAGCAATCGGTAAATACTCCGCGCCGGCAATACTCATTTCAATCCACGCACCTCGTGTGAGGTGCGACACCCTTCGGTTTCACTATCTATAGATTCCTGCATCGTCATTTCAATCCACGCACCTCGTGTGAGGTGCGACCTGATTCAAAAGCGGCTTTTAACGCCTCAATTTGTATTTCAATCCACGCACCTCGTGTGAGGTGCGACGGAAAGTTATGTTTGCAGACGACGGAATAGATATTATTTCAATCCACGCACCTCGTGTGAGGTGCGACCATGGAGTTTCCGGTCCGCAGGTACTATCCGCAAGATTTCAATCCACGCACCTCGTGTGAGGTGCGACGCGGATATATTCTTCCATGGCGCGGTGGATCCTGTAATTTCAATCCACGCACCTCGTGTGAGGTGCGACAGTACTTATCATAAAGTTCACTTTTATCAGGTTTGTCTCCATGTTTTCCGCGAACCTTAAATTTTGGGTTTATACAACTTACCTTTTGTCGAATCCTTTAGGCAATAAAAAGCATGTACACTTATACTTCGCGCTATAAAATAAATGTATCATTCGGCATATAGGTTTCTTTTGTTCCTTCATGAATTACTTTGTTCGTGTATTTATTTCCTAAATTATAAAATCGTAAACTATCTTTATCAATATCAATCAACTCCTTTAATTCATTTCTAAAAACTACATACTGTGCTTCATCCAAAGAGCATTCAAATACAGAATTCTGCACTCTTTGCCCATGAGCTACACAACATTTAGCTACTTTTCTTAGCCTTTTTCGACCTTCTTCTGTTTCCGTATTTACATCATAAGTAACCAATATGAGCATTTTTCACTTCCCTAAAAACGCCGGATAACCATCTAAATCTTTTCTTATAAACTTGGCCAGTAAAAGTGCCTGAACATAGGGGATCAGTCCCCACAGTATCTTCTCTCCTAAAAATGGATGTGTTACGGTCTCCCGTTTACGTTCCTGCCATTTATTTAACAAAAGCTTTCTACCGTCTTTATTGAGCCAAACAGCACCATTCTCCATTATTTGGAAATTTTTTGCACCAATTATGCGATTATTTACCAAGGTCAGTACAAAACGGTCTGCATACATGCTACGCAGTTCTTCCATCAAATCTAATGCTAATGATACTCTGCCAGGTCGATCCCTATGCAGAAAACCGACATAAGAATCCAATCCGACCGATTCCAATGCAGAAGCACAATCATGTGCAAGAATAGTATAGGTAAAAGATAGTAATGCATTCATACGATCCATAGGCGGTCTTTTATTTCTTTCGTAAAAAAAGAAAGATTTCTTATCCGCCAAGATCATATCATCAAAAATCGAAAAATAAAGTTGCGCTGCATTGCCTTCTATCCCACGAAGTTCTTCTAAGTTTTCCGCCCTCTGAACTTTACCTACAGATTGCTTCAATGAACCTATTACTTCGCGAAAACGTTCCTGGTTGACAGACATTGGATGATCCCGCAATGTACGCATAAGCGTTGTACGACTATTATATATCTTTCCAATAAGCATGTATTTTGCAAACTCACAACTCTGCCTTTCATCGTCAGATAAACGGTACTGCTCTTTACGCAAAAATACATTTCCATAACTTGCTCCGCATACACGTGCTAAAAATTTCCCATTTTGATTGAGAAAACAAAATCCTATTTTTCTTTTGGCGCACTCTCCTAATAAAGTAGGACTAGCTCCTTTATAACCAAAGTATAGGATATTCTCCAAATTCAATAATGGAATTTTTTGCGCCACCTTTTTTTCTTTCCATGCAATAATATTTTCATTTTCTAAAGAGAGATAAATATCTTCTGATAAAACGAAAAGTGTATTCAAAAGGTGTCTCATACTCCACTCCCCCGAAGCATCTTGTGATAATAGTCTTTCACAGAAATATTTCTCAACAGTTTGGGTAAGCACATTTCTTTCAATGAACACGATTTGCAACATTTCTGCGGTTTAACACGAGGAATATGTCTACGGCGAAAATATTGATGCATTTCTTCCGCTATGGCTTTTACCTTTTCTCGAAGCTCCGGGGTAAAATCAATTTGTCTCCGCCGTCTGATTTCATGATAATATAAGTACCCATGTTGTATATGGCATGCCAGCATTTCCTCTAAGCACATTGCTTCACAGCAAAGTTGCAATTTATCACTGTCATCTAATTTATCTTTCCCATGTTTATACTCTACAGGACAAACCTTCCATCGCCCGCGATGCTTATGTAGCAGTGCGCCTGCTTCTCTGTCTTCTGCTTTTATAAATTCTACTACATCGCACTGACCGGTCATACCTAATGTAGCCGATGCCACTTTCATTCCTCGCGTAACCAAAACACCCTGACGCTTTTCGACAAAATGATCATTATGAGCATTTTTATGCAACAATTCACCTTCTGCAGTTAACCGATTTTCTTGCCATACACAATCTATATGAATAAGAGCCCACTGTCTTCGACAAAAAGCAAAGTGCTGCATGCCTGAGATCATAAGATATTCTTCCTCAGTGTACATTACAATTTACGTTCGCAGGTAACACCATTGGGCAATGATTCGGTATCGACTTCCACTGTATAATCCTCATACGCCCGCGGAACTTTTACCTCCTCTTTGCGGGAAACTTTTACTCGTTCAAATAATTTATAAGCAGGCGCATTTCCCAATTCATTGCTATGTTTAAATACGATTAGTTCTCGTACAGCCATATTTCCTCGCACAGCAGAATGATCATTTTCAAACATATTTATGATGGCCTTCCAAAGGAGTTCCAAATCTTCCTCGGAGAATCCTGTTGTTTTTCGCGCCAAATTTGCGGAAACATGTCCTTCCACTTTATATAAAGCATACGGTACGATATATTTCGGTCCAACAATTCCTTTGGGCGTTCCCTCTTTAGTTGCCGTTACTCTAGTTACTGTTACCCCTTGTGGATTTATAGGATCGATACTTCTGGCAAAGCCTAACTGAACCGGTCCTCTCACTTGTCCACAGTTATAATCCCCTTGGGTAAATGTAGTCATCACTGCGCCAAAAGCTCGAATATCGTAAAAGTTACGGCACATAAAACCTACAACTGCTTTATCTCTTTCATCCAACGTCTCTCTCTTATCCCCTTTAATTCCCTTTTTGCTTTCTTTACCAATTTCAGAAAGTCTTTTTTCTAATGCCTTAACTTGTGCATCCTCTAATGCTCTATTATCATTATTAACCAGATATTCATTTTCTTTTACATAAATTCCATATGAGATGTTCCGGTGTTCTACACCTGCCCACGTTTCTACATAGTTACGAATTTTTCTTTTTAAACAAACGTCTGTTACAAGTCCCAGGCCCGTCTCCGGGTCTACCCGTGGCATATTCCCCGCATCAGGATCTCCATTAGGGTTTCCGTTTTCTACATCAAATAAAACTATAAAATCGTACTTGTTGGAAATAACTGCTGACATATTACTGTTCCTCCTTTGAAGTAAATCTTGCTTGTGTTTCCTGGTAATATCCTAAAATAAACGCTCCTTGTTCTTCCAAAGTCAAACGATTCGGCAAAGGAGTCCCATGATTTGGCATCGCGATCTTTGATAGTAGTTCCTGTATTTTTTTGCTGTAATAGATTTGCAGTCCTCCTTCTATTTTCCCTAAATGTGCATTAGATAATTTTATTAATATGGGATAGATAGATGATGGTGTCGCACAAGCAGAATTAAAGTACCGATCTTTTATTGTCGCCTTAATTCCGGGATTCGCTTTACTTTGAACACTCTCCAAAACAGAAAATAACCGCCCCAATACATAAGGAATTTCATTACAATTTTCGTTTACTGACATTGTTAATTTCTCCTCCCATCTTTGTTTATGATTTCTTAATAAATATGCTTTAATAAAAGCAGCTTTTACATAGTTAATTTTCTTTATCATTGTCCCCTTACTAGTGACTTCATCTCTATCCGCAAAGATACGCAGCATTATATTTTGAAAAACTGCTGCCGGATACAGACTATCGGTAAAAATAGATCTAAATAATGCCCCTGCTAATAAAGGAGAAGCAGCAGAATCTATTGAATGCGAATTTGCAGTTTCTTTCAAAATCCATTTAAGCGGAATTATTTCTTTTTCCCAATCTGCCTTGCAAATAGACATCTGCTCTTGATGTTTATTAATACATTTTAAGATTTCCCCAAAACTATTTCTAAGAAAAAAACGTACTGATAAACGGGCAGCGTTAGGAGAGAGACCTAAGATATAAAATGGTTCTTGTGGATCAATCACCACATTTTCTAAGTCTGCCGGCATTCCTCTTAGTATATTAGTTATAATTCCTTTCAAATCTTGGTCGGATACCCTACCAGATTCTTTCTCTCCACTAAGGAAGATATTAAAGATATCTTGATATGCACTTTTAGCTTTTTCTGCCCAATAAACAATTGTTGTTCCTCCAATCATACGCACATGTTTCTTATCATCCAATAAACAATTAAGTGCTGTTCCATATGCAAATGCTGCATACTCACTGACCGGTGCATTCAATCCTTGTCCTTCATCATGCCCATAAGATTCAAATGATCTTTTATCAAATGAAACAAGTAACGCACCTTTAGGATGTGAACCTATAACCTTTTTTATAACAGGATGTAACCTTCCAATAATCTGCTTTTCCTTCCCAGTTACCAAACAAGAGCCTAAATGGTCTTTGTTTTTAATATTTTTTTCTTTTATAAAGTTATCCCAAGCCGTTTTGATTTCCGGAACAGTATGTACATCTTTTCCATCAACACTAAAAATCATATTTTTTGCTTTATATAAATCAGGCAAATTTTTCTGAATAATAGGATTTTCCTTTACTTTATTTACATCCCACAAATCGAAAAATTTTAGTACAGCCTTTGCTTCATTTACTTTACATCCATCTAAAATCTGATGATGTAATCCCTTTGATCGATTAAAATAATCCTGAGCTTTTTCTTGATTTAACCGATTTTCACTCTGTTTTTCACTTCCTTTTGCACTTAATCCCAAAAGATAAATTGGTGAATCGCATAAAAAGTAGGCAATAGGATTCTTGCCACTTCTCTGGCGATTTCCAGGCACAATTCTCCATAAAACCAATTCACCCTCAAATTTACGATAATTTTCTGTATCATCAAGTTTTATTATTCCCAACAAGTTTCCCTCTGTATTTAATAAAATGCGATATGAAATATCCACAGACTCCCACCCTAATTCAGATACCCTCCCCTCTCCTTGTAATATTTCATACAATTTAACCAGTGATTGTAGTATCATTGATGCACCTCACTTCCTTTTAAATACAAAACTCCACTCTCTAGCTTTGCTCTAAAAAAGCGAGGGCTTATATGCTCTCTATCCGAATAATTCATATCATAAAGCATGTATCCCAAATCTCTTGACTCCGGATATACCTGAACGACCTCATCATCTTCTACTAGCCTAAATGAGGCCGGAAATTCTCTACATCCCAAATAGGGTTGGTGATAACACTGCCCTTTCCTAGCACGCCGTGAAAGCATTTCTTTAAATTTCCCAGGATTATCACCAGCATTAGCTTTTTCAGTCATTTTAAAATGTAGATCAATATAATAGTGAACATCTTTTAAAATCATTGCACTTCTCTGTGTCCGGCCCATAAGCTTATTACATGTATCTAAATATAATCGTCCATCCTTTGCCTTATGCAATACTTCGGAAGCGGTAATTTTTGATTTTACCTCGTTCCTTCTTACATTAGTAAACTGGATAGGACTCATCAGGCCAATCGCATCAATGACATACCGCAATCCGGGATGCCAATAAATAGCTTCTACCAAACCTCGTGCAGCAGACGGTGTCATGATGTCATAAGATACGCGCTCTACCTTCATCTCAGGCCTTGTAAAGCAAGCATAGTCACCCCAACATTCAATTCTTACGCCATAGCTCACTTTCTATACTCCTCTCTTTAAAATATTTAGATGAAATCAGCCATACCTTCCTCATGTTTATAGATAAATCCCATTTTCTCATCATACACTTCCATATTAGTAAGTATCGCTAGATCTTCTCCCAATTGGGTTGCGTATCCATCTGTACAAAGTTTTTCAAACATTCCTAGGGAATTTTTAGCACATGAACTTCGTACATTTACAATATATCTCCCGGCACGCCGCATGAGCTCTCGTGTATAAACACCACAACGTAACTGCTCAGCAATTATCTGGGCTTCTTCATCATATGGAATAAATACTGATTTTGTATCATCCTCAATCAATTTTACACTCCTTCCGATTTCAGCAAAGGCCATTTCTGAGGATAGTTCCTTAATCTTTTTTTCATCTAGGATAGGATCTTTAACTTTATATAATTCGTCAAAGTATTTTTTTATGGCCTCCGGCTCAGATATATCCTTAAACTGTTGTTGAACAATTGCCATTATCTGCCTTTCTTGCTTCATAAAACGAGATCCCATTATTTTTTCTGTGGAAAAAACATGTGCCGTACTTTCTTTTAATGGGCGTTTCCCTTCGCGATTACAGCGGCCCGCTCCTTGTATAAGGCTGTCTAGTCCTGATAATTCCAGATACACCTCCGGAAAATCCATATCGACGCCAACAGAAATAATACTTGTAGATACCACTCGACATGTAATTCCTGTCTTTAATCTTTTTTTGATCTCACGGATTACACGCTGCCGATGCGCAGGAAATAAATTTGTTGACAAATAGAAACTATCTTCATCTTTTATTTCCTCATATATTTCCCCTGCCTCTGCTTTTGTTCCTGCGATACAAAGTATTTGATTCTGCCTTCTCAGCCTTTCTCCAATGGCTTGATACGTTAATTGCCCTTCATCACAAAACTGCACTCGCTTAAAGAAACCGTACAATTCTGGAATATCCTCCATAATTTCTTTGGGCCTCATTGATAGAAGTCCGTTTCTTTCCAAATGTGGCTGCGTTGCACTGCACAAAATAACCGTGCAATTAAAATATTTCACAAGTGCTTCTATCGTGTTCAATACGGGTTTAAGAAAATCAACCGGTAACATTTGTGCTTCATCAAGAATGATGACACTATTTGCTATATTATGGAGCTTACGGCAACGCGAAGTACGGTTTGCGAACAAAGATTCAAAAAACTGTACATTCGTCGTGATAATCAACGGAGCATCCCAATTTTCAGTTGCCAATCGTTTCTTTTCCATAGACTCATTGTTATCATCATATTCTATTTGGCTATGAGCTTCAATAATATTATCTTCCCCTAAAAATCCCTCAAATACTTCTGCTGTTTGTTCTATGATAGATGTATACGGGATTGCATATATTATTCTCTCTTTTTTCTGCGTAATAGCCTGTTTCATCGCAAATGCCAAAGAAGAGATGGTCTTACCCCCACCGGTCGGTACGGTCAGTGTATACAACCCCGGTTTTCCCATCCCCATATTCATACATTTTTTCAATATTTTTGTTCTTTTACGATTAATATCTGATTTAGGTGTAAAATAACCTTTCTTTGTCAATACTTGAAAGAATAATCCTTCGAGCTCTTTTATTGTAGAAAAATTTCCACGTTGCACGCACTCGGTCAACATATACCGTTCTGTATCGAGAAAATCAGCATCAACTAAACAAGAAAACAACATCCGTATAAACAGTGCTCCTGCTATGGGATCATTCTTAAACTTCAGAAACACCTCAGAATCAATCTTATTAGGATACGAGATCCTCTCTAATCCATGCTCGTATGGAAGAACCCTTTTCTTCATTCTCCCCAATAAAGTTCCTGTACTATCGTCATCTCCCCTGCCTCCATAATCAGGTAATCCTGCATGATGTCCGGCAATACAAAATGACCCCAATAAACTAAATATATTATATTCCTGCTGCCGTTTCCATAAAAATTGAGCACCAGCAGTAGAATGATCTACCTTACCTTGAAATTCCCCCCTGATATACTTCTGAAACTTATCAGAGTATTTTCCAAAATCGTGTGCAAGTCCACAGCCGTATGCCATATCAGGCACACCAATAGATGCGCCAAACTCTTTTGCAAGTTGAGCCACATTTAGCAAATGATCTTCTAACAGCTGCGAATTGCGTCCATCTTCCGATATATGTGCAATATAAACTTCTGCCATTGTATACCCCAAAAGGAAACCTTACACTTTGCACTTTTACGCAAAAGAAAAGGAAATCAAGATAATTTCTCATCAAAGATTTCCCCTCTATCGCCTCCTGCATAAGATAAACTACACAAAAGAATGTATTTTTATTTCATCATAAAGATTCTTCTCTTATTATTATAGAATCATGTTATTCCCACTGCAAGGACAAAGTGTCTCTCTTATTCTTATACTTCACTGCATTCCTTTGATAATAAACAATAGAAGTCAAAAGATGTTCTCCGCCTATCCCGGGTAACCCGTCCGTATAGGAAGCCCCGGCATATGAAAAAAGACACCTACATTTGTAAGTGTCTTTTCCTTTATCAGCAGCTTCCTATCCTCCCGGGCCGCTTCCGGCCAAGTACTTTCGGCGTTTGTGAGCTTAACTTCCGTGTTCGGCATGGATACGGGTGATCCTCACAGCTGTCGCCACTGTTTCTCTGAGAGCCTGTTCTCTCAAAACCATATAGAAGAAGTCCTGAAGTTATTCGCTTGTCTCGGTGTTTCTAAGTTAAGACCTCGACCTATTAGTTTTATGTCGCTCCAAGCCTTGCGGCTCTTCCACTCATAACCTATCTACCTCATCGTCTGTAAGGGGTCTTACTCATTGCTGATGAGAAGTCTCATCTTGAGGTTGGCTTCGCGCTTAGATGCTTTCAGCGTTTATCCTTCCCGGATGCGGCTTTCCAGCCGTGCCACTGGCGTGACAACTGGGACACCGTTGATCCGTCCACTCCGGTCCTCTCGTACTAGGAGCAGCTCCTCTCAAACTTCTTGCGCCCGCGATGGATATGAACCAAACTGTCTCACGACGTTTTGAACCCAGCTCGCG
>OFRZ01000034.1_pt1 | contig 133415 bp, 110 predicted proteins | sample 1543181 | NCBI WGS metagenome assembly OFRZ01 (sample SAMN04209245, study PRJEB22552) | human gut metagenome | biome: gut; material: feces | host: Homo sapiens | place: USA: Oklahoma | reverse complement strand
AAGATGAGAAGAAATTATATGTAGGCCGATTGCTTATGTTCAAGGAATGCCTGAAGTACAATATCGTTCCGTTCATGATCGAAGAGGATCTGAAGATGTTTTATTATCGTGGTCTGAAAGAATGGAATAATGAAAAAGGTTATCTGATGGATGCCTGCCTGACAGCGCAGGATCGGTATAAGGCATATTTAGACTATTTTAGGATTTCGTATTCATAACTCATTTTGAGAAGAGGAATGTTGAAAAGATGGAAGGACAACAGATCAAAGATGAAGTATTAAGATAAGCGGAAATTCATGACGTGGAGTTTCAAGTGATTAAAAAATTTATGAAAATGAATAAGTGGAAAGTTTCATGTCCATTGACATGGCTTTCCACTTATTTTTATGAATTCCTATGCGCCAGACGAGCAGACAACAGAAATTGGCATCTTACCCGCGAATTTCTGCATTTCACATCATGCAGACTGGACGAATGCTGTAAAATCATATATAAAAGAAATAGGAATAACTGGGGGTGAGATGGATGAAATGTGAGGTGGAACAGATTGATCCAAAGCAGGAAGAACATGTTATGGTATATTGCCACAACAGGGAAGCATCCTGGGTGCAGAATGTTCGGGAAGCTGTATTTGGACAAACATCGGTATGTGGATATAAAAATCACGTTTTGTATCAATTGAAATTGTCTGATATTTTTTGTGTGGAACAGCAAAGAAATCAAAGGAGAGGGCAGGCGTAATGGAAACAGATATGATTAAAATCACTCATTTAAAGAAAAGCTTTGGTGATGTAAAAGCAGTCAATGATCTGAGTTTTCAGGTGAAAAAAGGAGAGCTCTTTGCATTCCTTGGTGTAAACGGGGCAGGGAAGAGCACAACGATTTCGATCATCTGCGGGCAGCTTCGCAAAGACAGCGGAACGGTTCAGATCCAGGGCACAGATCTGGATAAGATCGGAAGGAAAGTTGGAACAATGCTTGGCGTGGTATTTCAGGACAGTGTGCTGGACAAGCCACTTACCGTCAGGGAAAATCTGAAAAACAGAGCGGCGCTTTATGGAATAACAGGAAAAGCGTTTGAAAAAAGATTGCGGGAACTAGTGGAGATTTTTGATTTCGGAGATTATCTGAACCGGCCGGTCGGAAAACTGTCCGGCGGACAGAGAAGAAGAATTGATATTGCAAGAGCCTTGCTGCATCGGCCCGAACTTCTGATTTTAGATGAACCAACGACAGGACTTGACCCACAGACGCGGCTTTTGATCTGGGATATCATTGAAAAACTTCGAGTGGAAGAAAAGCTGACAGTTTTTCTGACTACGCACTACATGGAAGAAGCTGCAAATGCCGGTTATGTGGTGATTCTGGATAAAGGAAGCATCGTGGCAGAAGGAACTCCTTTTGAGCTGAAAAATGAGTATGTGCAGGACACTATGTCTGTTTATGGTGTGACAGAAGAAGAAATCAAAACACTGGGCAGAGAGTATAAAAAGATCCGGGATGGCTATCAGTTAAAAGTAAAAAATACCGCAGAGGCTACCCGGCTGATCGTGGAACATCAGGAAATATTCCGTGATTATGAAGTGGTAAAGGGCAGAATGGATGATGTATTTCTTGCTGTAACCGGAAAAACATTGGGAGGTGAGCACAGATGAAGGCAGTATTTGCACTTATAAGTCGAAACAGAAAATTGTTTTTTAAAGACAGAGGAATGTTTTTTTCAGCTTTAATTACTCCGGGAATTCTGATTTTGCTGTATGCTACATTTCTGGCAAACGTATACAGAGATTCCTTTGTGTCCGCGATCCCGGACATGATTACAATCTCAGACAAACTGATCGATGGAACGGTGGCCGCACAGCTTGCCGCGGCTCTTCTGGCAGTCAGCTGTGTGACTGTGACATTCTGCGTGAATCTTACGATGGTACAGGACCGGGCAAACGGAACAAGGAAAGATTTTAATGTATCGCCAATCAGCAAAGCACAGCTTTATCTTGGGTATTTTTTATCTACTGTAGTCAATTCCCTGCTGGTGAATGGGCTTGCGCTTGTATTATGCCTTGGCTATATGTACAAAATGGGCTGGTATATGAGCGCTGTAGATGTACTCTGGGTTCTTCTCGATGAAATTTTACTGGTACTCTTTGGAAGCACGTTGTCAAGCATCGTCAGTTTTCCACTGACAACCCAGGGTCAGTTATCCGCAGTGGGAACGATCGTAAGTGCCGGGTATGGATTTTTATGCGGAGCTTACATGCCGATTTCAAATTTCGGCAGCGGCCTGCAGAAAGTACTGTCGTATCTGCCAAGTACCTACGGAACTTCCCTGCTGAAAAATCATATGCTCCGTGGAATCTTCAAAGAGATGGAGAACAATCAGCTGCCAGAAGAAATGATTACTGCGATTCGTGATACACTGGATTGTAACCCGAAGTTCCAGGGGTCTGTAGTAAGTGTAAATCAGATGGTGATGCTTATGGTGGGATGTGTTGTGGTATTTGGAATTATTTTTTTGTGCATGACAGCTCTTCCGGAGAAAGATGGGAAGTAAATATATCCTTCGACTATAGAATGAATAAAAAATGAGAAAAGAGACAGTTATGAATATTACAGAAAGAGAGATCGATGACCCGGAAAAAGAGGGCGTTATACTCGAATATGTAAATTTTACGAAAGAATTTGCAGAAATAAAAGGGTATGTAAGAAGCAAAGGGGAATCTATCCGGGGATACACAGAAAAGAAATAATGTGTTTCCATAAGAACAGAAGATATTTTATATTTCGAGGCAGTGCAAAACAAGGTGTTTGCTTATACGTCAAATAAGTTTTATGAAATTAAAAGCAGACTGTATCAGCTGGAAGAGAAAATAACAAGAAAATGTATGTAGCGTGCATCAAAGACAACGATTGTAAATGTGGATCGTATTGTTTCGGTTCGTATCGCATTAAATGGGCGTTTGTATGTGCGGATGGAGGCTTTGAGCAGATTGGAAATGGCCTTGCAAAAACAGGAGCAGATCCTCTGCAAAGCGCTGCATACGGATCTTGGAAAGAGCAAGACGGAGAGTGTGATGTGTGAAATTGGTCTGGTGCAGGGGGAAATCCGCTGGATGAAGCAGCACTTAAAGCGGCTTTGCAGACCGAAAGGTGTTAAAACGCCGATAGCACAGTTCGCTGCGAAAAGTTATCAAAGCCCTTCTCCTTATAGCAATGTGCTGATTATGAGCCCGTGGAATTACCCTGTTCTGCTGACGTTAGAACCGCTGGTAGATGCCATTGCGGCAGGAAATACTGCGGTGGTAAAGCCAAGTGCTTATGCACCGGCCAGTGCAAATGTCCTGAAAGATCTGTTAGAAGAATGTTTTCCACCGGAATATGTTGCCGTTGTTTTAGGCGGACGGGAGGAAAATCAGGCACTTTTACAGGAAAAATTTGATAAGATTTTTTTCACAGGAAGTGTAGCGGTCGGAAAGCAGGTCATGGAAAGTGCTGCAAGACATCTGACGCCCGTGACACTGGAACTTGGCGGAAAAAGCCCATGCATTGTAGAAAAAAGCAGTAAGATCCGGCTTGCGGCAAGACGCATTGTCTTTGGAAAGTTTATCAACTGCGGATCGAACCTATTGTGTTGGATCACGTAGAATGGGAAGATGCGGTCATGCAGGAGGAGATTTTTGGTCCCATCCTGCCAGTATTGACGTATGAAAAACTTGAGGATGCACTCTCCTGGATCAATCAACGCCCCAAACCGCTTGCCCTGTACTGCTTTACGGAAAACAAAAAGGTGAAGAAAACGGTTCTGGAGAGGTGCCGGTTTGGCGGTGGCTGCATCAAAGACACACTGATTCATCTTGCTACCAGTGAGATGCCGTTTGGCGGTGTAGGAGAAAGCGGTATGGGCGGCTATCACGGTGAGGCCGGATTTGCGGAATTCACGCATAAGCGCAGCATCGTGGATAAAAAGACATGGATGGATTTTCCGATCCGCTATCAGCCGTATACAGCAAAAAAGTTGAAACTGATTCGAAAATTTTTATACAGCATACCATACAAGGGATAGACATCTCCAAGAAAATCCGATATAAAAGAGGATAGGGAAAAGAAAAGAGGGGACTAATGTGAAGATAACGATCATCAATCCATCTCCGGACGAAGAGGAAGAAATCATCATCAAATGCCGTGTGCTGACGGATGACATCAACCATCTGATCTGCAAACTGAAAAACGGGGATCGGAAAATTACGGGATACGATGCAAAAGGAATTACTCTTCTGGCACTTCCGGATATTTTTTATTTTGAGGCAACGGACAATAAGGTTTTTGCCTATGGACAAAAGAATGTTTATGAAGTTAAAGAAAAACTGTATCAGTTAGAAGAACAGCTGGTGTCTTTTACATTTATGCGGGCCTCCAAATCCATGATTCTAAATCTGGACAAAATCCGGCATCTGTCGCCTGCTTTTGGCGGCAGATTTGAAGCGTTACTCGAAAATAAGGAAAAAGTGATTATTTCCCGGCAGTATGTGCCGGTTCTGAAAGAACGACTGGGATTGTAGGGAGGCGAAAACAATGATGAATAAAATAAAAATTCTTGCAAATATTTTTTCGAAAATTACCGTGTGCGTTCTGCTTGCATCCGCGATCTATATGACTGTGATGTGGGGTCTGGATGCCCAGATCAGTGTCATGATTCTCTGGCAGATTCTTCTGGTTTCCGCTGTCTGCTCCATCCCGATTCTGATGTACCCGGATGAGGAAGGAAAAGAAGTATCCAAACAGGGCATGATTGCACGGCAGATCATCTATTTTATCTATGCCAATTGTGCTGTCCTGGGACTTGGCAGAGCGTTCGGATGGTTTTACTTCAGCAAAGCTAAAATGGTCGTGCTGATGGAGGTTTTGATTATTGGAGTTTATGTTACGGTGAATCTGATCGTATATGTAAATGACCATATGGTGGCGGAAAGCATGAACCAGAAACTGGAAGAGATGAGAAAGCGGAAAGATGCATAGAAAAAATAACTTTGGACAGTTAAAGACAGCGTATGCCGGAAGGACATGAAATCGCTGGTATTGTAGAAACAAAAGAAAAAATTTGAAAAATTTCAAAAAATATCGTTGACAAACAGAACAAAGCGTGCTAATATACATATTGTCAGCAGGACGTAAGAACTGCTAGAAAACAGATATGGGGTCTTAGCTCAGCTGGGAGAGCATCTGCCTTACAAGCAGAGGGTCACAGGTTCGAGCCCTGTAGGCCCCATCCATTTCAATTAAATATGGCGGAATAGCTCAGTTGGCTAGAGCACACGGTTCATACCCGTGGTGTCGAGAGTTCGAATCTCCCTTCCGCTACTTTGAAACCCTTGATTTTTCAAGGGTTTCTTTGTTTTTGGTTTGAGTACCTTTGAGTACCTCAAATCATTCGTAGACTTTCCCGCCTCCCCGTGGTATACTTTTGCTATACCATGAAAGCAGGAGGATTTAAGCCATGTATGCAGAATTTACAGATGACCTGATCACAGGAAATGAAATGATCGACAGCCAGCACAGAGAGCTGATCAGCCGGATCAATGACCTCTTAGTCAGCTGTGAGAACCGTTCCAACCAGAGCGGAGCTGCCAGATTATTAAATTATCTGGCAGACTATACGGATTTCCATTTCAAAGAGGAAGAGGCATTCCAGAAGGAAATCGGATATCCGGGCCTGAAGGAGCACCTTGAAAAGCATGAGGAGCTGCGCCGTACTGTACAGGAGCTTCACGATATGCTTACAGACGAAGAAGGCCCTTCTGACGCCTTTGTTTCCAAGGTGGCAGAAAATGTAAGAGACTGGCTCTACTACCACATCAAAGGCTTTGACCGTTCTGTGGCAGAGTACAAGTATATGCGCGACAGCGCCGACCGCATCTAACTGAATTTTTGCACAGCAAAAGCCCGGCCATACCTGATCAGCCGGGCTTGTTTCTATCTGTTATTCTTCTGTATTTTTCTTAAGAAGCCCAAGAATCAGGCATCCTGCGACAGCTCCTCCCATCACAGCAGCCAGATACATAAGAGGATTTCCAATGGTAGGGAGTACGAAGATGCCGCCGTGAGGCGCCCTTAAGGTACAGCCGAATGCCATGGAAAGGCCTCCTGCAGCCGCCGCTCCGATCCCACAGGCAGGAATCACGCGAAGGGGATCCTGTGCTGCAAAGGGAATCGCTCCCTCTGTGATAAAGGATAGTCCCATAATATAATTTACAATGCCGGACTGGCGTTCTTTTTCTGTAAACTTCTTCTTAAAAAATGTGGTGCACAGGGCAATCGCGATCGGCGGAACCATACCACCGGCCATCACTGCAGCCATTACCTCAAAATTCCCCTCTGCCAGCTGGGCAGTACCAAATACATAGGCCGCTTTATTAAAGGGACCTCCCATATCAATAGACATCATAGCCCCCAGTACCATTCCAAGCACAATACGGCTGGCACCGCCCATTCCATTTAAGAAATGTGTCAGTCCATCATTGATCATACCCATATATGGGTTGATCAGTGTAGTCATTACAGCAGCCACAAAAATCCCAAGCACCGGATAAAGAAGCACCGGCTTGATACCTTCTAAGGATTTGGGCAGTCTGGAAAAAATCTTTTTAAGCCCCAACACCAGATAACCGCCCGCAAAGCCTGCAAAGAGAGCTCCGAGAAAGCCTGCATTTACATCACCACCCGCAGGATTTGCAAAGGTACAGCCCATTTTCGCCACCATACCAGCTACCATTCCTACTGCAAGTCCCGGACGGTCTGCGATACTCATGGCAATGAAGCCTGCAAGGATCGGGAGCATCATTCCAAAGGCCTGTTCGCCGATGGTCTTTAAATATGCAGCCAGAGGGGTATTTTTTCCAAAATTGGACGGATCAATGGAATAATCGTCAAGCAGAAACGCTAACGCAATGAGGATGCCGCCACCGATCACAAAGGGAAGCATATGGGATACGCCGTTCATCAGATGCTTGTAAATGGTTCTTCCAATACTTTTATCTCCTTCCGCTTCTGCCTCGGAGGTTCCGCCCTCATGGTGATATACCGGCACTGTACCGCTGACTGCTCTCCGGATCAGCTCTTCTGCCTTGTGGATGCCGTCTGCCACCGGAACCATGATAACGGGCTTTCCGTCAAAACGCGCCATTTCCACATTCTTATCTGCCGCAACAATGATTGCTTCTGCCTCCCTGATTTCCTCTTTCGTAAGAATATTCTGAGCGCCGCCGGAACCATCCGTTTCTGCTTTCAGGGAAATCCCCAGTTTTTTCCCTGTATTTTCCAGATTTTCAGCAGCCATATAGGTATGGGCAATTCCTGTGGGACAAGCAGTGACTGCCAGCACGCGAAAGCCTGTTTTTTCCGGTTCTGCTGCCTTTTCCGGTTCATCCATTTCTTCTTTCTTCCCAAACCGCTCCGTTTCCGCCTGATCGATAACCTCCAGGAACTCCTCCTTTGATCCTGCATGGATCAGAGCTTCCTTAAAACCAGGATTCATCAGCAGGGTGGAAAGCCGGGATAATGCCTCCAGATGTACGTCTTCTCCTCCTGCCGGAGCTGCGATCATAAAAATCAAATTGGACAGAGAGCCGTCAAACGCCTCATAATCCACACCCTCAGGCACTGTTATGGCTGCCAGCCCCGGTTCCTTTACTGCTTCTACCTTTGCGTGGGGAATGGCAATCCCTTCCCCGATTGCTGTGCTCCCCAGGCTTTCTCTTGCAAGAATCCCTTCCTTATAACCGGCTCTGTCATTCAGCCTCCCCCCTGCATCCATAAGGGCGATGAGACGATCAATAGCCTCCTCCTTGGAAGCTGCCTTCACTCCCAGTTCAATGCTTTGCTTTTTCAACAATTCTGTGATCCGCATCCTCTACTTCCCTCCATTTTCTGTAAGCTGTGCAAACAGCTCCATGATCATTTTTCTGCTTCCCATACCATCTGAAAATGCCGTCGCTCCTCCGCTGGCCGTTCCCAGACGCAGCGCATAATCGTAATCTCCTGTTTTTAAATATCCTGCCAGAAATCCCGCCACCATGGAATCGCCTGCTCCTACGGAATTTTTCACCGTTCCACGGCACACTCCCAGTCTGTGGACTTTTCCATTTTCATCGACCAGGATTGCTCCGTCCTTTGCCATGGACACCAGCACATTGACCGCTCCCCGGTCTTTTAGGCTCATGGCGCCATCGATGATCTCCTTCTCCGTCTTTAGTTCCTTTCCAAAGATCTGCCCCAGCTCATGGTTATTAGGTTTGATCAAAAAAGGCTTTAATGGAAGTACCTCTGTCAGCAGATCCCGTTCTGCGTCTACAGCAATGCACACGCCCCGATCCTTTAACTGTTCCATGATCCTACGGTAAATATCATTTCCCACAGCAGCCGGTATGCTTCCGGAAAGCACCAGCACATCCCCGCTCCCTAAACGGTTCAGCTTTTCAAACAGCGCTTCCACATCCTCAGGCCGGATATCCGGGCCCATCCCGTTAATCTCCGTTTCTTCCTCCGATTTCAGTTTCACATTGATACGTGACATTCCACTTTTTACATGGATAAAATCGGATGAGATCCCAAATGCTTTTAACCCCCTTTCAATTTCTTTTCCCGTAAATCCGGCCACAAACCCCAGCGCTGTGCTCTCAACTCCCAGATTTGCCAGCAGCACAGAAACATTGATTCCTTTTCCTCCACAGAAAATATCTTCCTTTACTGTACGGTTGACCTTTCCCTGAGCAAAATGATCCACAGCGATCACATAGTCCAGAGCCGGATTAAAGGTAACTGTGTAAATCATATGTCATCTCCCCTTATTTATAAGAAATTTAATTTCACACCTATACTATAGTACGATATTTGTTTTTCGTCAATATTATTTCTTATGAAATTTTGTTTCTCTTATATTTTCATCACTTCAAACAAAAAGACGGTCTCTGCCTGTCAGATACCGTCTCTTTTTTGTACATTTTACCTATATTTCGTTTTTATCCGAGGAAATAGCTTCCTCATGGCGGCGGATATGTTCCATAGCATCCTTCTTTCCCGCCCGCAAAAGAAGATATAAAATTTCAATCACCGCCGTGGCTGTGACCCGTGAAAACCAGAATTCTTCTGTAAGAAGCTTTTCTCTGGTAGCCGTAATAATTTTATGATCACAGATCGAAGCCAGAGGCGAATCCGGGTTATTCGTGATCAGCACCAGCGTGCTCCCATTTTCTTTTGCTCCCTGAGCCAGTGTGTTTAACCGCCTGGAAAAACCGGAATTGGAAATAAGGAGCACCACATCCTCCGGCCCCAGATTAAAGGTATAAGCTGCCTGCGTTTCCCAGATGTCTCCGGCCACAGACGGAATCCCCAGCTGATTAAACTTAAAAGCGCCGTCCAGAGCCACAGGGATCGTATTTCCCACTGCAGCCAGCTGAACCATACGGGCCTTTTCCAGCTTTTTAAGGATTTCTTCCAGGCTGTGTATATCCATCATACGGACCGTTTCTGTCAGCTCCGCAACCTTATTTGCCAGAATATTGTTAAGTGACTGGGACAGATTCTCCCGGTCAATATCATTTGTCACCTTCCGGCTGTCCTGTTCTTCCCTGAGCACCTCTCTGGCCAAAGCCAGCTTTAGGCTCTGGAATCCCTTAAACCCGCATCTGCGACAAAATCTGGATACCGTAGCGTCGCTTGTGCCGCTGGCTCTTGCCAGCTCCCCCACCGTCATATCTACTGCCTGAGCCTTGTGCTCCATGATATAATCCGCAATCTTCTTTTCCGCCTCAAAAAAGCTGTCATAGAAAGAACAGATCACGCCTAATACGCTTCGTGCTTCACTCATGCCATGTCCTTTCATTTACATGTAAATTTATTTCATATAATAATGATAACACAAGATACATAAAATGAAAAGACGCAGTTTGCAGGGCAACTTCTTAAAGCTCTCGAAACTTTATTAAGATTTCTGTCCAGCTCTTGTTTTTCCATTTTTACCGTGCTATAATTTTGCACATCTACAAATTTTAACAGTTCCTTTACATTCGTTTTAAACTCTTAGAAAGGGAAACAGTTCTATGAAACGAGTTTGTGATTTCTTCCGCAAATACAGCCATATATGGCTTTTAAGTTATTTTTTTATCTATATTCCCTGGTTCTGTTATCTGGAAAAAACAGTGACACGCGATTATCATCTCATGCACGCCCCTCTGGATAGTCTGATTCCTTTTAATGAATATTTTATCATTCCCTATCTTCTCTGGTTTGCTTTTGTAGGAGTGACGCTGATTTACTTCCTTATTAAAAGCAAAGAGGATTATTACCGGATGTGCACCTTTCTGTTTTCAGGCATGACCATCAGCCTGATCATCTGTACCTTTTTTGAAAATGGTACCAATCTGCGTCCGATTCTTGACCCCGATAAAAATATTTTTACTGCTGCCGTGGCTGCTCTGTACCGTACCGATACCTGTACAAACGTATTTCCGAGCATCCATGTATACAATTCCATCGGTACCTATATTGCCATCCATAAAAGCCCTCTGTTTCAGGGAAAAACTGCCTTAAAGGCAGGCGCAGCCATTTTAACCGCAGCGATCTGTCTTTCTACTGTATTTTTAAAGCAGCATTCCGTGATCGACGGAGTCGGCGCAGGAATTATGGCTGCTATGATGTATCATCTTGTTTATGCCTGCAGCCCTGTGGAAGAAGAAAAAAAGATTGTGGAAAAAATTTTAGAATAAGGATCATGGCTGCAAATAAACCAAATAAGCCGCCGGGAAAGCATATCATTTCGCTTCCCCGGCGGCTCTTTTACTTTATATTGCCTAGATTGAGCAGTTAGTTAAATCCATAAAACTTCTGTGTGATCTTGTATCCCAGGATCAGCAGCTCTCTTCCGCCCTTTCCCGGCAGGTTACAGCCCTGTCCCAGAAATCCCCAGCGCAGACGCAGCCACAGAGGAAAATTCTGCTTTTTGAGCTCATTCCACAACTCCTTCTTTTTAGCCAGATTCTCCGCAGTCCCTGACTTGATCGCCAAAACGGAGCAGACAGTCATCATAATTTCCAGATACTGGATCATGTAATGGCGCAGCTTTGGATTGGATATTTTAGTGGCATCATAGTAACCGAGCATGAGCCTCGTAACCCTGAGCTGCTGGTCAATGCGGCCGATCATCACGGATTCATTGACAGACTGATCCGTTCTTCCGATAAAATAGCGGTAAAAATTCACATCCAGATAGTACATATTTTTTACATGGGGAAGGGGCTGGTAGACGAAAATATTGTCTACATAAAAGGTATGCTTGGGAAGCTCCAGCCCGCATTCCTTTAAAAGCTGTGTCCGGTAAATTACGGAATGCATGAGTATGTACTGACCGATCATGAAAAATTTTACATCCTTCCATCCAAAGACGCAGTCCTTTGGAAAGGCGGTATGGTATTTCATCACCTTTTTACGTCTTGCTCCCTCTTTTTCGTATACGAAATTGGTCACCAACATATCCAGAGCTTCCCCCCGGTAAACGAACCGGCGCAGGGTTTCCAGAACCTTCTGATATGCTTCCTCATTTACCCAGTCGTCGCTGTCTACGACTTTGAAAAATACGCCCGTTGCATTTCTCAATCCCGCATTGACAGCTTCGCCATGACCGCCATTTTCCTGATGGATCGCGCGGCAGATACCGGGATAGCGCTTTTCATATTCATCTGCGATCTCAGCCGTCCGGTCCTTTGTGGAACCGTCATCTACGATCAGAATCTCCACCTCATCCCCTCCAGTGAGAAGAGAACGGATGCAGTGCTCCATATAAGCTTCTGAATTATAACAGGGTATCGCTACTGAAAGTAATTTCACGTTTTTTCCTCCTTGCATGTATGCAGATAAGGACGGCAGGCAGCTTTAGCCGAAGGCCAGCAGGGCTGCCCCATTGGCAGCCGCGTGCATCAGCACCGCCATCCTGTATTTTCCCCAGGGACATTTCTCATATCCCCATGCCAAAACAAAGCCCAGTAAAAAAGCGTAAAGGCCCTGAATCATGTTTCCGTGGTAAAAGCCAAAGGCCAAAGCTGAAAGAAAAGCTGCTGCTTTCGGCCTAAGCTTTCTTCTTAGAAGTCCATAAATGCCCAGCCGGAATACCGCCTCCTCCATCACCGGTGCCGCCGCCAGGGTAAGCGCCAGATAATACGACTGGCTCATACGCTCTGCTGTCTGTACTTCCCCATAAGAAATCAGCCAGCTCTCAGGCCAGGGGATCAGGCGTACCAGTATATTTCCTGCCAAAGCAGCAAGCACCGTCCCAAGGAGCAGCCTCTGCCACCCCGGAGGGAGAAATGATTTCTTTTCCACCATCTGTGTATTCCTCAGTATGTCTGTATTTTGCTGCATGATGCCAGTATATCACGGGTGCATTTCTTTTTCCAGTATCTTTTTTCGTTGCATTTTCAGAGATAATAAATTAAAATAGATATAACAACACCGCATACAAAGAGAGGGACTGAATATGGCAAAAAAACGCATTGTAATGGCTATTGGCCACAAGGATATGGGAACTAATCTTCCGGAACAGAAGGAAGCAGTACAGCGCACTGCAAAGGTGATCGCCGACTTTATCCAGGAGGGCTGGCAGGTCGCTATCGTGCACAGCAACGCCCCGCAGGTCGGCATGATCCACACTGCAATGAACGAGTTCGGACGCCAGCATGACGGCTACAGTTCTGCCCCCATGTCTGTCTGCTCCGCCATGAGCCAGGGCTATATCGGCTATGATCTGCAGAACGGCATCCGCGCCGAGCTGATCCGCCGGGGCATCTATAAGCCTGTAAGCACTGTTTTAACTCAGGTAACGGTAGATCCTTATGATGAAGCCTTCTATACTCCTGTAAAGGTGATCGGAAGAGTGATGAACCGTGAAGAGGCAGATGAGGAAGAGGCAAAGGGAAATCATGTGAAGGAGGTGGAAGGAGGCTTCCGCCGTATCGTGGCATCTCCCCATCCTGTAGCCATTGTAGAGATCGACGCCATCAAGGCTCTTTTAGATGCTGATCAGATCGTCATCGCCTGCGGCGGCGGCGGTATTCCGGTTATGGAACAGGGGTACAATCTCCGGGGTGCCAGCGCGATCATTGAAAAAGATCTGGCAACAGGCCTTCTGGCAAAGGAAACCGATGCCGATGTAATGATGATCCTTACCAGCGTGGACAATGTTACCTTAAATTACGGTACAGACCATGAAGAGCCCATCAAAAACATGACCATCGACCAGGCGAAGGATTACATCAGCCAGGGACAGTTTGAATTTGCCTCCATGCTTCCAAAAATCTCCGCATCCGTAGACTTTTTAGAGTGCGGAAAGGGACGCAAGGCAATTATCACCTCTCTTGACAAGGCCGAAGAGGCTTTGAAGGGCGAGGCAGGAACGACTATAAACGGATAACTGGATATACTGTCAATTCTGAGGGAGCCCATAGGGCTCCCTTTATTTTCTGCTTTAGAATTTTACCATACAACAAAAGGATGCTGCAAAACAAAACTTATATGTTCTGTTTCTGCAGCATCCTTTAAAAATTTTAAGCGTTCTTCACTGTTGCAATATCAATCAGTGTCAGATCCTTGGCCCGGTTCTCCAGACTGGTCACAAGTGCTCTTGCCGTATCCAGGGCAGTCAGGACATTTACGCCTGTCTCAATGGCATTGCGGCGGATGATAAAGCCGTCATGGCTGCGCTCTGCTCCCTGAGCAGGGATATCCACGATCAGGTCGATCTGATGGCCCAGTACAAGATCTAGGATGTTCGGAGATTCCTGCTCCAGCTTGCGGATCTCATATGCCTTTACTCCGTGGGCATTTAAGGTGCGGGCGGTGCCTCTGGTAGCGAAAATCTGATATCCCACTGCAATAAAGCGGCGTGCGATCTCTACAGCCTCTTCCTGCTCGCTCTCACGGATAGTCATGATCATCTTCTTATACTTAGGCAGGCGGATTCCTGCACCCTCAAATGCCTTATACAGAGCCTCGTTAAAGGTCTTTGCAATACCGAGGCACTCTCCGGTGGACTTCATCTCAGGTCCCAGGCTGATATCTGCGCCCCGGATCTTCTCAAAGGAGAATACAGGCATCTTGATGGCGATATAATCGGCTGCAGGCTGCAGGCCCGGCGTATAGCCCAGTTCTCTAATGGTATGTCCGCAGATGATCTGGGTTGCCAGAGGAACAATGGGGATACCTGTTACCTTACTGATATAAGGCACCGTACGGGAGGAACGTGGATTTACCTCGATGATATATACATCCTCGCCGTCTACAATAAACTGGATATTGATCATTCCCTTTACATGAAGGGCTCTTGCCAGCTTGGCTGTGTAGTCCACAATGGTTTCCACATTTTTCTCTGTAATATCCTGTGCCGGGTAAACAGAGATACTGTCGCCGGAATGGATACCGGTACGCTCGATATGCTGCATGATGCCGGGGATCAGGATGTCTGTACCGTCACAGATAGCGTCTACCTCAATCTCCTTACCCATGATATATTTGTCTACCAGGATCGGATGCTCCTGAGCAATCTGGTTGATGATGCCGATAAATTCATCAATATCCTCATCATTGATGGCAATCTGCATTCCCTGTCCGCCAAGCACATAGGAGGGACGAACCAGAACTGGATACCCCAGCTTATGAGCAGCCTCTTTTGCCTCCTCGGCAGTAAATACCGTATGGCCAGCAGGTCTCGGGATACCGCACTGCTCCAGGATGGCGTCAAAGCGTTCTCTATCCTCAGCCGCGTCTACATCCTCAGCCGCTGTTCCAAGGATCGGAACGCCCATTTTCATCAGGGCTTCTGTGAGCTTGATGGCTGTCTGTCCGCCAAACTGAACCACTGCTCCGTCTGGCTTTTCGATATCAACAATGCTCTCCACATCTTCCGGTGTCAGAGGCTCAAAATACAGCTTATCCGCAATATCAAAGTCCGTACTTACGGTTTCAGGGTTATTGTTGATAATGATGGTCTCATAGCCTTCTTTGCTGAACGCCCAGGTGCTATGTACGGAACAGAAGTCGAACTCGATTCCCTGTCCGATACGGATGGGACCGGAGCCTAAAACGAGAACCTTTTTTCTGCCCTCTGTTCTCTCTGCCTCATTGAAGCTTCCAAAGCAGGAATAGTAGTATGGAGTTTCTGCGGCAAACTCTGCGGCACAGGTATCTACCATCTTATAGGCAGCACGGATATTATTGTCATAGCGCAGCTTCTTGACAGCGCTCTGCTCCATCTTTGTCAGTCTGGCAATCACATTGTCAGGATACTCAATGCGCTTTGCCTCAGCAAGCAGCTCAGGAGTCAGCTCCTTCTTTCCTTCTCCTACTGCCTGAAGCTCCTTCTCCATCTCTACCAGGATCGCCAGCTTGTCAATAAACCAGAAGTCAATGCGGGTGATCTCATGGATCAGGCCGTATGGGAAGCCACGGCGCAGCGCCTCGGCAATTCGCCAGATCCGCATATCATCCACTTTATAGAGGTCATTTACCAGCTCCGTATAGGAAAGCTCTGTAAAATCATAGGACAGAAGGCAGTCTACATGCTGCTCCAGGGAGCGGATGGCCTTCATCAGGGCGCCCTCAAAGTTGGTGCAGATACTCATAACCTCGCCCGTTGCCTTCATCTGGGTTCCCAGAGCACGCTTAGCGCTGATAAACTTATCAAATGGAAGTCTCGGCATCTTTACTACGCAGTAGTCCAGCATAGGTTCAAAGCTTGCGTAGGTTTTCTTTGTAACGGCATTTTTGATCTCATCCAGAGTATAACCCAGAGCTATCTTTGCAGCCACCTTTGCGATGGGATATCCGGTCGCCTTGGAAGCCAGGGCAGAAGAACGGCTCACACGGGGATTTACCTCGATGACGCAGTATTCAAAGCTGTCGGGATTTAAGGCATACTGTACATTACAGCCGCCGGTGATCCCCAGCTCGCTGATGATGTTTAAAGCAGAGGTACGAAGCATCTGGTACTCCTTATCTCCCAGTGTCTGGGAAGGAGCCACAACGATACTGTCTCCGGTGTGTACGCCTACCGGGTCAATGTTTTCCATGTTGCAGACAGTAATCACATTTCCGGCTCCGTCGCGCATAACCTCATACTCGATTTCCTTCCAGCCTGCGATGCAGCGCTCTACCAGCACCTGTCCCACGCGGGAAAGGCGGAGGCCGTTTTCAAGGATTTCCGCACACTGCTCCGGATTGTGGGCAATACCGCCGCCGGATCCGCCCAGGGTATAAGCCGGACGAAGCACTACCGGATAGCCGATCTTTGCTGCGATCTCAAGACCTGTCTTTACATCCTCCACGATATCAGAAGGAGCCACCGGCTCACCGATCTTTTCCATGGTTTCCTTAAACATCTCACGGTCCTCGGCCTTTTTGATGGTCAGGGCTGTAGTTCCGATCAGGCGCACATTGTGCTCTCTAAGGAAGCCTGCGTCTTCCAGCTCCATGGCAAGATTTAAGCCTGCCTGGCCACCCAGAGTAGGAAGAATACTGTCCGGCTGCTCCTTTAAGATTAACTGCTCTACCACCTCTACAGTCAGGGGTTCAATATATACCCGATCTGCAATATCCTTATCTGTCATAATAGTCGCGGGATTGGAGTTTAAGAGCACAACCTCAATGCCCTCTTCTTTTAAAGAGCGGCAGGCCTGTGTGCCTGCGTAGTCAAATTCAGCCGCCTGGCCGATTACGATAGGGCCGGAGCCCAGCACCAGAACTTTTTTGATCTCAGGATTCTTTGGCATCAGTCATTTACCTCCATCATTTTCAGGAAACGGTCGAACAGGTATCCGGAATCCAGGGGGCCTGGGCAGGCCTCCGGATGGTACTGCACGGTGAAAATGTTCTTTCCTGTGTATTTTAAGCCTTCGTTTGTTCCGTCATTGACATTGATAAATGCAGGTTCTGCGATTTCAGGGGAAATAGTTGCATTATCAACCGCATAGCCGTGATTCTGGGAAGAAATGTAAACTCGTCCTGTCTCCAAATCCTTCACCGGATGGTTTCCGCCTCTGTGGCCGTATTTTAACTTATAGGTGTCCATGCCGTTTGCAAGGGCCATGAGCTGATGTCCCAGACAGATGGCAAAAATCGGCACATTGGAGTCATAAAGTTTCTTTACTTCCTTAATAATAGCCGTATTTTCTTTTGGATCGCCGGGGCCGTTGGAAAGCATGATGCCATCCGGGTTTGCTGCCAGCACCTCCTCTGCCGGTGTGTCCGCCGGGTAAACCGTTACCTCACAGCCTCTCTCATTTAAGGAACGGGCAATATTTTTCTTTGCTCCAAAATCCATGAGAGCCACTTTTTTTCCGGTTCCGGGAAGAACGTATTTTTCCTTTGTGGTAGTCTTTAAAACAACACCTTCTACGGAGTAATTTCTGATCCGCTTTAAAACCTCAGAGTGGTCTGTATACTCTTTAGTCGTGATCATGCCGTTCATGGTTCCTTTTTCTCTCAAAAGCTTTGTAAGTGCTCTTGTATCAATGCCGCTGATACCTGGGATATCCTGCTCCTTTAAGAAATTCTGAATGGTGTCTTCGCTGCGGAAGTTACTTGGGATCCTGGATAATTCCCGGACAATGTAAGCGTCCGGCCATGCTCTCTCTGATTCCATGTCTTCACGGCAGATTCCGTAGTTTCCAATAAGTGGATAGGTCATAACTACTGCCTGGCCTGCGTAAGACGGGTCAGTGAGCACTTCCAGATAACCGGTCATAGAAGTGTTGAACACGATCTCACTGATCACTTCACGCTCTGCTCCAATGCTGGTGCCGGTGAACACAGTGCCGTCTTCCAATATAAGGTATGCTTTCATATGGGGGTACCTGTCCTTTCTTATGTGTGTTTGTTGGGGATTGGAAATGTGTTAAGCATCTCCAGGGACCGTATTTCTGCGTCAGCCCAAATTGTAAAGATTATACTTTATTTCATTTTATTTTTCAATGGCTTGGAATCCTAAATTTTTTTGTGGTAATCTAATCTTTTTTGGCATGAAACTTGCTTGTACAGATCAAGGCAGAAAAACAGGGCAGAACGCACTGTTTTAACGTCTCTGCCCTGTTTTGGATTTCTTATGAAAATTTCAGAATATTCTCCTCAGCCTTTGCAACGATTCCATCCTTTTTGTTCATAGTAAATGCGGCTCCGCTTGGGAAGATCACCGGAGTCACCAGAGATTTGCCCTTTGCCTTTACTGCCTCTAAATCTACCACTACCAGAGTCTGGCCCTGCTTTACCTTGGCGCCCTGCTCTACCTTTACGTCAAAGCCCTCGCCGTTTAACTCTACTGTATCCATACCGATATGGATCAGGCACTCTACCCCGTCCTTTCTTCTGAGGCCATATGCATGACCCGTTGGAAAAGCTGCCGTTACCTCTGCGTCAAAGGGTGCAACTACCTCGCCCTCTGTCAGATCAATGGCAAAGCCGTCTCCCATCATCTTGGAAGAAAATGCCGGATCTGCCACTGCTGTGATATCCATCAGTGTTCCTCCTGCCGGTGATACAAACTCCGATTTCTTTTTTCCAAATAAAAATCCCATATTGCTCCCTTTCCTGATCTCCTGCTCCAACGGATGCAGCGCACCCTGCAGGAATCATTTCCCTTTATTCGTTCCTTAACAGTATAACTCATTTTGGGAGGAATGGGTAGTTAATTTTTCCTAAACTCAAAACATATTGCTGATGGACATGAATCTTCAAGCAGCTCTGCTGCATCATTAAGTACTCCTGCTGCCGTCTGACGCACTTCTGCGGAAGCCCATACCGGCGCTGCACCGTGAAATTCACGTATCATTCCTGCATCGTTGGCACTGTCTCCCATTCCCCGAACTTCATCAATATCCGGTCTGCGGTTTAAAATCCAGTGCACTGCAGCTGCCTTATCCACTCCCTTTGCTACAATATCTGCATTCCATACATTCGCAAATGCACTTACCTGGTCAAATCTCTCATTAATTACCTTGCAAAGCCTCCGGATATATGCTTCATCTTTATTCCGCCGATGAATCTGGAGAATTGATTCAAGGCCTTCAATCTGATCAATCCTGCATACTCCATCACAGGCTTTCTGAGTCGTTGTTCCAGAAGAAGACAGTACATTGATTTTTTTATCTGTCATGGAAACGCCGCTTCCATCCTCATTTAATTCATGAAGAAACCTGAGTATTTTAAGAGCTGTTTTTTTCTCTATGATACGGCACAGCAGAAGCTTCCCCTCTTTATCCATAATAGCTGCTCCATTATTCAGAATCAGCCCATCCGGTTCCAGATCAAAAAATCCCAATTGCTCTTTAATAGATGCCAGATTTCTTCCTGTCGCGATAAAAAACAGATTTCCCTTCCTCTGCCATTGCTTTACAGCCTCTATATTTCTTTCACTGACTGCTCCGTTCACATAGAGAGTCCGGTCAAAATCACTTACCGCACATTTCATGCTTCCCGGATCTCCCTTCCTCTGCAGTACACGCAGATCAGATTTTTATCCTGATCCATAATAGTAAGATCCGCATCCATTCCGGGAGCAATTTTTCCTTTTCTATCATCTACATGGATATATCTAGCTGGATTTAAACTTGTCATCCGCATAATATCAAACCAGTCTGCTTTTGTATGGGCAGCCATGTTTTTCACAGACTCAGCATAACCCATTTCCACATTTTTCACTGCACTGTAGTCCTCCGGATCAAGCCATTCCGTTCGTCCGTCAAAATGTTCGATACGAACCTTATTTCCATCCTTCACAAAACGCAGCTTTCTCACATAATGCTCAAATTCAGTCTGAGTCTGTGCCAGTCCTGTACAGTCTGTTGTCAGTATAATACGCTCACTTCCCTTAATACGAAAAGCAATATCAAAGGTCTCATGGGATACTGTCAAACCTGTCTGTTTTGCAAATTCACAGAACATGTCATCGAAATACAGCGCAGCACCCGCTACTCCCAGCTCTCTGTGATGAAAGCCTTTCATTCCGCTGAACGTATGTGTAAAACCGCCGATTCCCACATCTTTTATATCCCTGATTTCCTGAAATGTAGCTGCACTATGGCCAATAGCTGTCTGTATTCTGTGTTCCCGGCAAAATTCCAAAACCTCCCTGGCTCCGGGCAGTTCAACTGCCAGAGTCATGTGTCGGCAGAGTTCTTTATGACGAAATGTATTATACAGTTCTTTCATTACCTGTATATCCGGATTCAGACAGCATTCCTCTTTCTGCATTCCTCTGTACTTGGGATTAATAAACGGTCCCTCCAGATGAACGCCAAGAAGTTCTGCCCCTTCTTCATTTTCCTCATATACCTGATCTGCTGCATGAATACATCTCTTAATCTCCTCAACACTGTCCGCTCCCGTTGTTCCAAGATAAGATGTAACTCCTGAGAATGGAAGAGTATGGCACATTTTCCGCAACGACTCCCCTGTTTTTTCATACCAGAAAGAACCGGTAGCCCAGCCATGAACATGGATATCAATAAATCCCGGAAGAATCACACAGTTACTGTAATCTTCATAAGAACCTTCCCAGCTTTTATGGATTCCCTGAATCTTCCCATGCTCCAGCTCTAAAAAACCGTCAAATTCTTCACTTTCCAAAATAATGTGTTTTGAATACAGAACCATCTGTCTTTCCTCCTGTTACTGAAGATACCAGTATTCTCGGTTAACCTCCATCAGGTCATCCAAAACAGCCTTTGCCTTACCGGGATCTACCACCGTACGATTGACTGTGAGAGCCATCAAAGCCTTCTCATAGTTCTTTTCCCTGAATGCATCCACGGTCAGCTGCTCATAAGCATACTGCCCTTCCATCAATCCCTTGTAAAACAGAGGAATCTCTCCATAAGGATAACCCTTGGCTCCATCCTTTCCAATGGTTCCTGCCACTTCAATAATAGCATTTTTTTCAAAATTCGGAATAATTTCTTCATTTCGTACAAGAACAATAAATTCTCTATTAAGATCGTATGCAATGGACTCTGCCACCTCTACCATCAGGTTTCCAAATACACTGTTGGTCAGCATCTCTATTCCATCCATATTTTCCCGTCCCTCTGCCAGAGCGCACGCATCAAATACCTGCTTTTCTCTGGAATCCCGGGCCTCATCTGCTCTTGTATAATTTGGATCACTTTCAGCAGCAATCTCCTGAGGGAACATATAATACTGCATATAAGTGGTTGGTATATACTCGTCAAAATATTTCATATACTGGTTTACACGCATATAAGTATCCAGCCACGATTTGGAACGCTGCTCCGCATTAAAAGGTTTAAAATCATGATCTCTTAAATAGGTACGAAGCTCTTCAAAATGATCCTTCCCCTCCGTATCTTTTAATTCTGTAAACCAGCCGAAATGATTCAGACCGAAATATCTGGCCCTCAGACTCTCCTGCGAAACGCCCAGAATCTTCGCAAAGCTCTTCATCATGGAAAATGGCTGATCACAAAGGTTTAAAATCCGCTTATCGTCCGGGAACATCTGATCCAGTCCCAAAGCTACAATGGCAGCGGGATTCGTATAATTTAAAATCCATGTGTCTTTTGAATAGGAACGAACCTTTTCCACCATTTTCTTCATGGCTCCAAGAGACCGCATACCATAGGCAAATCCGCCCGGCCCACAGGTTTCCTGACCTACCAGACCATACTTAAGCGGAAGCTTTTCATCATAGGAGCGCATCCGGGTTTTTCCTACACGCATCTGACAGAACACAAAATCTGTTTCCCTGTAAGCTTCATCTTCATCTGTGGTAAATACTACCTCACACTCCGGGTAGTAGCATTTTAACACCAGACGGTCATAAGCTTCCATCTTTCCCATACGTTCTTCATCTATATCATAAAAAATAATCTTCTTTAATGGAAATCTTTTCTTATACTGTACCAAAGTACCTACCAGCGCCGGTACACGTCCGCTCCCTGCTCCTGCAATGGTAATAATATGTGATTCTCTCATTTCAATTCCTCCCAAGAGTCCTGATTTTTATGCTCTTCTTTTATGATTGCAGCTGCCTTTTCAGCTTTATCTGCCATTTCCACAGCCAGAACACTGCACAAGCCTGTATAGCTGGCCGGGTCAATCAACTGCTTTAATTCCTCTTTTGTAAACATGGATGAAAGTGTTTCATCTTCTGTCAAAACAGTAAAATAGTCCTTGTTTTCCAGTTCTGCCTTCATAGCCTTATCATAAAGAAGTTCATGAGCTTTATCTTTCCCGAGACGTTCTGCTGCCTTCATCATCACATACTCGCTGTTATCCAGTCCATGATTAATATTGGCATTTTCAAGCATTCGCTCCTTATTGACATTCAAAGTTCTTGTAAGCTCCTCAGCACGGATCAGTACCTCAGCAGTAAGCTCCATCGCTTCTTCCATAAGACCATCAAAAAGCATATAGGAACTGCTGTCACCCTCAAACATCCGCACAGCCGAATAAAGTCCCGTTGCCGGAAGAGAATACAGCTTCTGGGAATTCGCTATGATTCCCTTTGCCAGCTTGGGATTGATCTTCTGAGGCATGGTGGAACTCCCAATCGTTCCAGGCGTAAAACCTTCGCACACCTCAGAAAATTCTTCAATTCCCGTATAATACACTTCCTCTGCCATCTTGTGAAATGTATTGCACAGAAGACACAGATTCATCAGATATTCAACCTTCATCTGACTCATATTACGACTGGGAACCTCCATGGAAGACATGTTTAACCGTTCGGCTACCTGCTCCTGAACTCTTCTTCCCACAAGTCCTGTGGCATTGAAGCCTCCTACAGCTCCTCCCATCATCACCGTAAAGATCCGCTTCTCTGCTTCTTCAAAGCGCTCCAGATGGGTTAATAGCTCACTGATCCAGACAGATACTTTATAACCATATGTAATAGGAATAGCATGTTTTCCATGGGTTCTTCCCGCCATAACCGTATGGGCATTTTCCCTGGCAAGAGCTGCCAGGTGCTCTAATATATCTGCCAGAAAGCTTTTATAGATCTCTGTCACTTCCTTTGCTGTATACAGTTGGGAGGTCTGCTGAATATTCTGAGTAGTCACACCGTAATGAACATATTTTTTTCCTTCTCCCCTGCAGGCCCTTACAAGCACTTTTACAAAGGGCACAAATCCATGTCCCACCTTTTCTTTAATCCGGCTCATTTCTTCCATATCCAGATCTGCAAAAGCTACACTTCCTATATCCTCTGCTGCTGCTTTCGGAATAAAGCCCTCTTCTGCCTGTGAATATGCCAGAGCCTGCTCAATCTTCAGCCATGTACGGTATTTATTTTCCTCACTCAAAAGCTTCTTAATTCCCCTGTCATCCAACTTACTTTTTGAATCATATAAAGCTCTCATGGTCTCCACCCCTTATTGTTTTAACTTATCATCCACTGCATGGCGCACAAATTCCACATGAGGTCCAAAAACAACATGGATGTGCTTCTCTGACGGGAAGAAAATTCCCGCACAGCCGGAATCCTTTAATTTCACCTGATCTACCTTCTTGGGATCAGAAAGGTCGACTCTCAGACGTGAAATACAGTTTTCCACATTTAAAATATTTTCTTTTCCGCCCAGACCATCGATTACAATCTCAGCAATAGCCGGCCAGTTCTTTTCTTTTAAGAGAATGCTTGCTGACTCCTCTACCTCAAAGGACTCTCTTCCCGGTGTTTCCAGTTCAAACTTTAAGATAAACCATTTAAATACAAAATAAAATACAATAAAGTTAAAAATTCCTAAAACAACCAGACCAATCCAGTGTGTATTCTCATACAGAAGACCAAAAATACCAAAGTCAAAAATAGTTCCGCGGATGTAACCAATACTGATCTTTAATAACTGATATGGAAGAAGTCCGATTCCACACATTACGCAATAAAGGATAAACAACGCCGGTGAAATAAACAGGAAGGAAAACTCAAGCGGTTCTGTAATATTTCCAAGAAATGCTGTCAGGCAGCAGGTCAGGATTACGCCCTTCGCAATCTTGCGGTTCTTCAGATAGGATGTATGGTACATAGCCAGTCCGATCGCCGGAACACGGAACAGAGTTGTAAGCATCTGTGCACCACCCAGATAGCTGGTGAGCTTTGGCATCAGCTGTGTCCAGTATTCGCTTGTAGAACCCAGGTTGAACAGAATCTCATTGGTTGCATTTAAAATACCAACATATTCCTGTCCATTAAGCATATAGGTACCGCCTGCCTCTGTAAAACGTACCAGAGAAGCCAGAACATGATGAAGGCCAAAAGGAATCAGCGCACGGTTTAAAGTATAATAAACAGAGCTTCCGATATAAGGTGCTGTAAAAATAAATGAAATACTGATTAAAAAATTTGTCAGTGCATTCCAGATTACAGGAAGAACCAGACCAATAGGGATCATACATACAAACGTAATAATCGGAATGGATTTCTTTCCTCCAAAAAAGGCAAATGCCAGAGGAAGTTCCAGACGGTAAAAACGGTCTGCCACTTTTGCCGCTACAAGACCGGCAATCAGGCCTCCCAGAGCCTCAATCTTTAATGTCTGAATTCCAAGTACAGTACCCTGTCCCACCTGAGCAGCAACTGCAGGATCTGCCAGAGTTCCTGTGGCTTTTAAATAAACATTCATTACTATGTTTAATGCCAGATATCCAACCGTAGATGCAAATACTGCAATTCCCTTTTCCTGTTTTGCCATTCCCTGAGCTACACCCATAGCAAACAAAAGTGGAATATTGTTAAAAATAATACTGGTAATTGACTGAAGACTGGAAAAAATAAGCCTTACGATTTCATTTCCCAAAAAAGGAAATTTATCGATCATATAAGACTGTCCCATAGCACTGCAGATACCCATTACCATACCGATCGGTGCCAGCAGAGCAATCGGAAGAAGCAGGGAACGTCCAAAGGTCTGTATTCCCTCTTTCCAGCTTGAATTTTTCTTGTTCATACCGTTCTCCTCCATAGATGTGATTTCATTTGCATAATACAGACGCAGGCCTTACATCTGCCTTTTTTCACCCATAGCGCGCTTGTGAACTGTGTCCATTATGCCAGAGGAATGCGGAAGCTTCAAGGCAGAAAACGTATAGAAATTTCTTGCATTTAGTTGCCTTTATTTTTATAATATATTTATCTGATTCAGTATATAAAAAGAGGTATCTATATGGGCTTTAATTACAATGATCTTACACTCCTTCGCTTTATACAAAAGCGCCACTCCATTCCCCTTGCCAAGGCTGCCCTTCAATTTGGAAAAAATGAAACCTCAATCCGGCGGGCAGTAGAACAAATCAACCTTTCCTTTCCCTCTCCAGTCATTGAAATCGAAAAGGGAATCTGCTCCAGCCGTTTAAGCTACGAAGAGCTTGTATCTCTCATCCGCAGTATGAGTCCCTCTGACTACGCCAGCTCATCCAGTGAGCGAATTATGGTTATGATTGTCACTATTTTCTTCTGCGGCTACGTAAATGCCTCGGAACTGTATGAAAAGTGGGGCTTGTCTCTGACAACAAAAAAACAGGATACAGGGCAGCTGCGATCTTTTCTGAAAAAATACAGACTGTTTCTGACAACCCTCCACAAAAAGGGACTTACCATAACCGGAGACGAGCTTCAGCTCTGTTTTCTTGTGATCGATATTCTCCACCCATTGCTGGAATTCACACCGGAAAACCGGGTTCATGCCCGTTTTGCCAATACTCCCATTGAACGTCAAAGTTTCGAAACGGCTATGATATATCTGGAAAAAGGATTTTCCCCTGCCGCTGAAAAACTGACTCATTTTCTTGAAGAAAACCACCTGGCATTGAATTATCCATCTAAAAAATTCCTTCTGCTTTTTATCTGTATCATGGAAACCCGTCCCTTAAAACCGGACACAACATTTTCCTGCCGTCTGCCTTTTAAACCTCTGGATCTCCATTTCACAGACTCACCCATGGAAAATAAGCTCTATAATGTAGCTTTAAGTATGCAGAACTTTTCAAAAAATCCCACACTTCCCTTTGATGCCCGCCTTTGGCAGATTACAGAGCGTTTTGCAGAAGATGTTGTAAACGGATTGGCACATCCTTTTTCCATCAGCGAGGATTTTCTGACAGAACTTTACGAATATTTTTACAGAGAAATCACCCTGGACTATTTTCATTGTACGTTTGTAGATAAAACAGTAGAAAATACAGCCGGAAAATTTCCCGTACTCTACGAACAGATCCGCAGATACGGAATATATTTTCAGGCTGCATATAATTTTTCCCTTCTGGATGAGCATTTGTCCACCCTGACCCTTATGGTGGAAAAACATATTATAAAAAACCGGACTGCCGACCACAGAAGAAAGCGAATCATTATTATGACCAGCATTAACTTTGAACGAATCAGTTTTTTTCTGGAGCAGTTAAGAGAATACATTGCATTTCAGTGGGTAGAAACCCTGAACCTGAACGAAATACACCGATTAAATGATCTGTCATATGACTGTATTTTCTGCTTTTCTACCCGAATTTTCAATATTCTCAACAGTCGGGAACTTCCGGTAATCAGGGTGAACTTTTTTCTGGAAAACAAAGATATTGACCGGCTGCTTAAGCTGGGATTTTCTGCCCAGACACATCGTTTTAACGCCAATTCTCTCGCTCTTGATCTGGCCGGAAAAACAGAGGCGGAAATGGTATCCTATCTGAAAAACAGATTTGGAGATTATTTTGTATGATCTGGCTCACTGCCCCTATATAAGCTCCGCCATCCTTGTAATCCCCACATAGATATGGGAAATCCGGTACCAGGTAGCAAAATCCACCGCTCCTGTCTGGGGAAGGCCGAAGATGCTCTGGAATTCCCGCACCGCAGCCGCTGTGCGCGGGCCGTAGATGCCGTCGGGCGCTACTCTGGGAATCGCTGTATAAACAGTGGCTATGGCGTCCAGCTGTTCCTGAAGCTGACGCACCTTGGAGCCGGAGCTTCCCTGGCTTAGATCAGAACCGGGCCATGAGGCAGGAATGCCTGAAATCTGCTCGGCAGTATTGATATAAATAGAGTCTCCATAGAAATACCGTAAAATCTCTATAGGACTGTAGCCCTGCTTTCCCAGATCACAGGATCCCCATTGCGTCATCCAGCCATCACAGCTGACCTGCCTTCCGTCGCAGTACTGGGTCAGAATCGGCTGACGGACGCCGGGACGGGACAGATAGGCGTCAAAAATTTCATCCACTACCTGAGAAATGCTCTGGAAAATATTTCTGCCGTAAATCCATTTATGGTCAAAAGCTGTAGATGAGGTGATGGTAAAATCATAGCCCTGATTTCTGTACCATTCAGTGTACACACGGTTTAAGGTAAAGGACATGATCGCCAGTACATTAGCGGTAATGGAGCTTTCCGGCCAGGTAGAGTAAATTTCACTGCAGGCTACATTTTTAATATAGTCCCGATAGGGAACGTAATAGTTTTTAGCGGTAGAGTCAGTGGGAACGCCATCATGAACCACTATGGTCTGGGGAATTACCACACGGTTTAATACGATTTCTCCGCTTTCATTGACCGGTTTGACCTCATCCTCCGCAATCTTGGGCGGATAATTACCGTAAAGGGTATGATCCGGAATCACTACCGGATCTTCGGGAGGCTGCTCCTGCGCCAAGGGTGTCATAGCCGCAGGCTGGATCGCATTGGAATCTGCTAAAATCTCTGTGCCGGAAATCGCCAGAGGCTCAAATCCCTCTGCGCGGACGATGAGATCGTACTCTGAATAGGGCTGGATGATTCCTGGATTCAGGCTGTATTCCACCGGAGGCGCAGGAAGGGAGAGCTGTTCTGTCTGTCCGGAGGAATTGGTGCTTACTTCCTCCATCACCCGATCCGGCTCTCCCTTTGTGCTGATACTTATAGTTGCATTTTTAATTGGAAAGTTGTTCTGAATATTGACTACATTGACCTGTAAGAAACCTCTGGAATTTGTTTCCTGAGCTTTTACCATTTGAAACCTCAAAAAATCCTTGCTTACTTACAATATAAGCAAATTTTTCCTGATTATGACTTCAAATAAGAAAAACCGCTCTGTTTTTTCTGTCCTGTCCTCATTTCAACTCCAAGATTCCTTCTTCCCAGATGACGACATCCATTAAAAGATCATGGGCTTCCCAGGGGATTTCCGCCTCCATCAGACGCCCTCTGCAAAGCACGGCCCAAGGGCCGGGAACGGATCGCAGAAACCTATCGTAAAAACCGCCTCCATATCCCAGACGCCGGCCGTCCTCAGAGCAGGTCAGACACGGAACAAGTGCCAGCGAAATTTCTTCCGGCTCTATGATCTCGGCAGCTTTCTCCGGCTCCTCAATGCCATAGCTTCCGGGATACAATTCGCCAAGAGAACGGATCTGCCGTGCCTCCATGATCCCCTTTGAAATGCATTTTGGCACAGCCACCCGCTTTCCCTGATCCAAAGCAGCCTGAATCAGCGGTTTGGTATGAATCTCCCCGGCAGTTCCCACAAAGCAGAATATCGTTTCTGCCTTTTGAAAATATTTCCAGTTTAAAATCCATTCCCGGATACGCTTATCTGCCCAAAGGCAGTACTCCGGATCCAGATGAGCGTTTTTTTCTCTGATCTGTTTGCGCAGAATCTGTTTTTTGGTATTTATCTTCTGAGTTTCCATTGGCTGAAACCCCTTTTTATTTTTACGTGAATGTATGCCGGAAGCCCCCGCGTTATAACAGGATCTCCTTTATCCATTTATTTAGTTATTATATGGAAGAAATCCAGATGTGTCAATTCATCCGCCTTTTTAGTAACAAAGAACCGTTCCCCCCACGCTTCCCTCTGCTTTATCAAAGACAATTACATTTCCATATCCCATGCAGCCCGCTGCCTCCGTAAGATCTGTGGGGGAATTAACCTCCTGATGGCAGAGGATGACTACAAGCGTTCTGCTTCCGTCAACAATCTCCACAGCCTCAGCCATAGACGGCGGATAGGTGATTCCCTTAAGAACAGACGTTACCGGAACCAGGGATGCGTGAAGCTGTCTTTCCTTTCCCTTCTTTCCGCCTCCGATTACAGTAATCATGGACTGAAAGCCCTGTCCTTTCTTTTGCAGACAGAGGCGGTCTCTGGTTTCATACCGGTTATAATGGCGAGCGATCTTTCCCTGCTTCATTTCTCCTTCGCAGTCCGGGCTGATAAAGAGAAGCTTTACCTGTGCCTTTTCTCCTGTGAAGCAGGCACAGCCATTTTCATAAACTGCCTTTCCTGTCTCACTGAAATTCCAGAACTGCTCAAAGGTATGTTTTCCCTGTCCATAGAGCTCGTCTGCTATCACAAAAAGGCCGTCTTTTAAAGAAATCACTTTGCGGTTTACAAATACGCCCTTGTGCATATATCCCAGATTTCCGCCCTGAACCAGGCTGTATCCGTTTTTCTGCTTATACTGCTGCTTGACCGGCTGAGAAAGCTTAGAGCATTCCCAGGAATCCTTACACTGTGTAAAAAATTCGCCATCTACCGTAACTGTATTGTGCGCATCCGGATCTTTAAATTCAAATCTTCCCCGATCCATCACATAGGTATAACGGCCGGAATCGGTCAGGATATCCTCGCCTCCCAGAATAAGATCCACATGAAGCTTATCAGAATGTCCATGGCCTGCTCCCATGGTTCCGCAGTGAAAATGGAGCAGATCTCCGTCCTCATTCCAGGAACTCCGGATATAATAATTTCCGCTGTCCTCCAAAGCCGCTGATACAAAATCCGGTTTCCGGCATTCCATACGGCTGTATTCCGCTGCGCCGTTCACCCCTACATCCCAGAGACTTTCAAAATCCAGCTCCTTAAAACCTCCGAATTTCAGTACCGGATCTTTTAACAGGTAGGCTGCAATACTCATATAATCTCTTAAATCCATATCATCACTGTCACCCATGATGATCTGGCGGTGATCCGGCCTCATCCATGCCAGATTTGCATAAGCCATCCTTCTTACGGCGTCGCAGATCCGTTCTGAAACAGCAATCCCATTCCGTTTTGCCAAAAGGAGCACATCCTCATAGCAGTGAAAAACCTCGTTGTGATACATAGGAGATTGCTCCCACTGTACGCCGTCGTCAAAAATCTGCATTGCTGCCTCTGTTTCCAGACGTTCCAATGCAATAGAGGTAAAACGATCCCTTGTTTCCTGATCCGGCATCTGGATTCCGATCTCAAACAGGCCGTGGTTTTCCATCACTCCCCAGTTACTGATATAGCGGTAGGGCGAATGCATCTGTATAATATACTCCCCGTGCTCCCTGAGACAGCATTCAATCTTTTCCGCCCTTTCATCCGTCATTAAAGGACTGTCTTTAAAATACCGCAGCGCCTTAACCCAGTTTTCGCCCCGGATCCCCACCTCTAAAATCCGCCATGTAGTCTGCTCTGTTTCCGATGTGCGCTTTACATGGTCAATGAAATCCATAAGGAGACGGAAAAAATGATGCTCATATTTTGAGTCTCCTGTAAGCCAGTACGCCTGTCCCAGACAGATCAGAAAACGGTGCCTGTTAAACTGAAAGGTAAATTCCGGGTCATTTCCCGGGCGGTACTCCCAATCAATGGGGCGATCCTCCGGAAATGTCACTGGCTCCCAGGTACGCTCTAAGTCATGATCCAGATCAAACAGAAAATAATTCCTGCAGACCTCATCTGCCACCCGTATAATATGGGCGCAGTCCTCCGGATATCTTTCCCGGCAGACTGCAGCTGTTTTTTCAGGATCATCAAAGAAAAAGTATTCATTTCCTCTCTCAAAAAGTTTCTTTGCTGTCATCCTTATTCCTTTCCGGCCGTTTCATGCCGTATATGATATTTTACCAGTATACGTTCCAGTCCTTATACATCCTTGTCAGCGCTTCCATATAGAAGTAATCACCCCACAGGTTGCACTCATCCACTCCATAGTGGTTACAGGTATTGTAAGGCGAGTGATTAGAATAGGTGCTGTGAAGCACTAGGCCGTTGGAGCTGTCAAAATCCTTTACTGCATACTTTTCCGTTAAGGACTTCATAAATCTGGCTGCCAGAGAGCGGCACAGAGCGCCCTTTTCCGGCTCTACATACTTTGCCATTTCAAGCAGGCCGCAGGCTGCAATCGAAGCAGAGGAGGAATCTCTTGGCTGGTCATCCCCATCACCAAATTCCAGATCCCAAAAGGGAACCAGATCCTCAGGAAGATGCTCCAGATAGTAATTCGTCACGCCCTCAAAAACGGGTATATAGCTCTCCCTTTTCGTATATTTATAGCCAATAGCCGTCCCGTAGATCCCCCATGCCTGCCCTCTGGCCCAGGCGGATCCGTCCCGGTATCCCTGACAGGTAGCGCCGTGATCCGGCTCTCCTGTTTCACGGTTAAAGAAAAACGTATGCCAGGTAGAAAAATCCGGACGGATTACATTGGAAAGGGCCGTATGGATGTGACGCTCCGCAATCTCCTTATATCTGGGATCTCCCGTTTCCTGAGAAGCCCAGTAAAGAAGCGGCAGATTTAAAAGGCAGTCAATGATCAGCCTGTAATTATCCGGAGCATCAAGAGGCCCCCATGCCTGAATAAACTGGCCCTTTTCGTGAAAGCGTGTAATCAGCTCCTCAGCTGCTTTCAAAGCGGCTTCCCGTCCCACTCTGCTTCCCGTAAGCTTGTAGCCTGCCACGCAGGAAGGGGAATACATAAAGCCCAGATCATGTGTTTCCACATCCTGTTTTTCATTGATCCGCTTTAAAAAGCTCGCCATCTGGAGCTCGCCCGCCTTTTTTAAAGCCTCATTGCCCGTATGTTCATAGGCAAGCCATATTTCCCCGGTCCAAAATCCCGGCGTCCAGTCCACATTTTCAGTAGGCGCATAAAAACCGTTTTCGCTGTACGCCTTCTGGAAATGGTCTGTAAACTGATCCAGATTTCTTATTACCTGACTGCAGGCCGCATCCAGAGCCCGGCCTGCCTCTTCTTTTGTAAGCTCCGGCATTTTTTCCAGAGCATCCCATGATATCCAGCTCATAATCTGTTTCCTTCCTGCTTTATGCATTATTTTAATCCCGTATCATCCCTTTACGCCGGAAGCTGCTACGCCCTCAACAAAATATTTCTGCAGAGACAGGAATACTATCAGCACAGGGATCAGACTCAGCACAGAAGCAGCCATGATCAGACCGTATTCAGAACCAAACTGGCTGATAAACATACGCAGTCCCAGCTGCAGGGTCTTTTTTGACTCTGTCGTCAGATAGATCAATGGTCCCAGGAAATCATTCCATGTATTTACAAAGGTAAAGATCGTCAGGGTTGACAGAGCAGGCTTTGCAAGTGGAAGCATCACCCGGTACCAGATCCGATACTCGCTCATGCCGTCAATTCTGGCTGCCTCGCAAAGTTCTGTGGGAATCCCTTCATAAAACTGCTTCATCATAAATACGCCAAAGGCGGAAAATGCCTGCAGACAGATAATTGCCAGATGCGTATCTGCCAGTCCCATGGAACGCATCATCATAAACTGCGGAACCATGTAAACCTGCCAGGGAACAGCGATAGTTGCAATATACGCCAGAAATAAAACGTGCTTTCCCTTAAAATTCAGCTTTGAAAAGGCATATGCCGCAAAGCTACTTGTAAGAAGCTGTAAAAAGGTTACGATCAGCGTCAGCTTCACCGTATTAAGCACAAATTTAAGCAGCGGGATCCTGGTCCAGATATCTACATAATTCTGCCATCTGGGATTAGTTGGAATCCACTGGATCGGGAAAATAAATACGTCCTTATCCAGCTTAAAGGAAGCTGAAAGCATCCAGGCAAAAGGTACCAGCATCAGAAATGCCAGAACAATAAGCACAATATAGAGAGCCGCCCTCATCATCCTTGTTTTTGTATTTTTTATCTTCATTTGAGGCCTCCTCCTTTAATTTGCATATTTCTTTTCCCCACGGAACTGTACCAGGGTAATGGCAAGAACAATAAGGAACAGTACCATGGCTACAGCGCTTGCGTAACCCAGATTCCAGTTGCGGAAGGCTTCCTCGTAAATGTGGTATACCAGGACAATGGCAGACTCATTTAATACGCCCGTGCTTCCTCCTGCCAGCATATATACAATGTCATATACTTTAAAGCAGTTGATGGTAAGGATAATGGTAACAAAAAAGGTGGTCGGCTGAAGCTGGGGCCAGGTGATATAGCGGAATCTCTGCCATGTATTGGCTCCATCCAAGCTGCATGCTTCGTAAAGCTCTCCGTTGATCCCCTGTAAGCCTGCCAGATAGATCACCATGTAGTATCCCATATTTTTCCATACAGAGAACAGGATTACGGTGAACATAACCCAGTCCTTGTCTGCAGACCATTTTGGCAGCTCCTTCGCCGCAACGCCCAGATTATAAAGGATCATATTTACAGGACCGCTTTTGGCAGGGGAAAACAGCATATTCCACACAGCTGCTACTGCAACCAGAGAAGCTACATAGGGGAAAAAGCTTACCGTACGGAAGAAGTTGCGTCCTTTTACCTTCTGATTTAAAAGAACTGCCAGCCCAAGGGCTACTGCCAGAGTAAAGGGAACCGTAGCCACGCAGTATACAACTGTATTTTTAAGGGAAGCAAGGAAACGCTTGTTTCCCACCATCTGCATAAAATTGTCCAGGCCCACAAAATCCATCGGGTTATTGCCATCCCATTTGAAAAATGCCAGTATAAAAGCAAACAGCACAGGGCCCAGAGTAAAAACGGCAAAGCCGATAAAGTTAGGAGCGATAAAGGAGTACGCGATCAAATCCCGCTTTGTCTGACGGCTGAACCGCTCTCCTGTCTTTGCCTGACGTATTTTATCACGGATCTGATCCGCCTTTTTTGCCAGCTTTACCTTTTTTTTCATATCCGTTTCTTCATCTGCCTGCTTCAAAAGAGCTGCAAGCCGCGGCTCCAGAATATCCAGTTTTTCCCTGACCCTTGCAGGATCAACGGCTTTTGTCTTTCCCATATTCATCTACCTTTCTTTAAATGAGGCAGGCGGTAAATCCCGTCTGCCTCGTTTTCAGCTCTGTCTGTCCGTATATGTTTTTCTTATTCACCCAGAACTGCAGCTACACGTTCATTCATATCTGCAATTCCTTCTTCTACGGTCATGTTGCCTGCCATGATATTGTCATGAGCCTCATTTAATACAGTTTCTACCTTAGGGCTCTTTACATCAACCGGCATCTCCAGATACAGGTTCACTGTTTCAAGAGCAGCCTTACTGTTTTCATCTTCCGGGAACCCTTCTGTGGATGCGATCGTATTCATGGTTTCCTCTGTCATAATCGCCGGGAAGTTTCCGGTAGAAGCTAAAACTGCCGCTCCCTCTTCACCGCAGACAAACTTCATGAAATCCCATGCAGCTTCCTTATTCGGTGCGCTTGTAGGAATGCTTAAAGAAGTGATCTGGGCAGCGGTAGAACCTGCCTCTACGCCTTCCGGATGAGGGTACTTTACAATACCCCAGTTTGCACAGTCTATATACTCGCCGGATTTTACCTTATCGATCAGAGTAGAGATAAACCAGGTACCCATATTCATCATACCTACATTACCCTGGGAGAATGCGCCTGAATAATGAAGATTTGAGGTCTTTAAGGTTGCATAATCCTGACATACGCCATTTTCCTGCTCGTCTAAAATAATATCATAGTATGGCTTTAAATAATCATAATTGCCGTCCAGGATCGTGTGCTCTCCGTCAATCATGCCAAACATCTGAACCGTACTTCTCCAAACATGATAGTGAGATCCATATACCTCCTGTCCCGGCTCTGTATTTGTAAGCTTCTTTGCAATCTCATCATACTGCTCCAGGGTCATATCATTGGTGGGATACTCTACCCCTGCATTGTCAAATACATCCTTGTTGTAATATACAACCCAAAAATCACTCTTAAATGGCAGCTCATACATCTTTCCGTCTACTTTTACCTGATCGGTCAACCCCTTGTAGCCGCTGAGATCCACGCCATCCTTTTCAATATAAGGATCCAGAGGCTCTAACACTCCCTTATTTACCAGAGCCATATATCCCGGTACATCCTTAATGGAAACCACATCGAAATCTGCTCCGTTTCCGGTCAGCTGTGTCGTAAGAACCGTACTGTAATCAGAGCTTCCCAGATCTACCAGTTCTACCGTCACATCCGGGTGCGCCTTTTCATAGGCTTCTACCAGAGCTTTGTAGTATACGGTCAGGTCTTTATCCCACATAGCCCATTTTAAATGTGTTTTTCCGTCTGCTGCCGCCTCTGTCTCCTCTGCCTTTGCTGCGGTTGTATCCGCTGCTGCCTCTGTCTCCTTGTTCTCTGTCTTTGCTGCTCCGCCCCCGCAGGCTGTAAGGCTACCCGCCATGGAAACTGCCAACGCTAAACTTACAATACGTTTTTTCATCATCTTCTCCTCCTTGATCCATCATATTTTTTGTTTATCCTGATGTTGTGCCTTTATTATACAGGCAGATTCCCTAAGACTGAATGTAAAAACAACCAAAAAAACTGTGATTTTTTCTGTAATTTTTCTCTTTTCCATTCTTCCCGTAAAAAAGCTGTACTTTTCTATGATTTGCAGTCTTTTCTTATAATTGTATTCATTTGACAAAAAATAGCTTTCCTATTATAGTATTTTATGGATAATACATACCAGAGGGGGGACTATTTTTCATGCTGCAATCCGTATTTCCAAAAACCATACGCGGAAAAATCATACTCTATACGGCTGCCGTAACCTGCTCCATTGCTGTATTTACGGTAACCATCTGTTCCTTTGTTTTTCAGTCCTTTCTCCAGAAAAATCAGATACAGACTTCCGAATACAGTCTTGAGGTTATCTGTAACAGTACAGCGGCCGATTTGGAAAATATCCTTTCCTTTTATAAATGGTGCTCCTTTAACACAGATATCGCCGCCTATCTGGACGGTTTTGAAAATCTGTCCCAGATGCCCTCGATCTCTTCCAAAAATTCCGGCCTACGCAGTGTGGCACTTCGTACCTATGACCGTCTGAAGGAAGAGTATTACAATACTCATTCTTCCTCCTACATAAACCGGGTTATCATATCTCCCTTAAACAGCTGCAATTATATGCAGATTTCTGATACCACCGCTGTGTCTTCCGCACATTCTTTATCTGACCTTACAGGCACGGATTGGTTTCAGACCATCCTTTCAGAAGATGGGATGGACAACAGCACCTTTATGGAGGATCCATTTCTTCCCGGAAGCGGTTTAATGGTCCTTCCAGCTGTCTCCGCCTTGTCCGGACGCTACAGCTCCCATCAGGCCGGCTGGATCTATATGTCGATCTCAGACCGGCTGATCCTTGACTACTTAAAATCTTTCCCCTTAAATCCGGATTCATTTCTCTGCCTTACCATCGGAGGCAGAACCTGGCTTTATGAAAATGACCGTTTAAAGTCCTGTGACTGGAAATTTGAGCCGGTAAAGGACTTAAGTGAAAATGCCTTTAACAGTGATACCTCCGTTTCGCTCTGCCGTCTTCCGGATGGATCCGAACGCGTACTGCTCTCCTGCCCCATTGGAAATTATGGCTGGAGCATCTCTCTGCTTTTATCCCAGAGCGCTATGAAGGCTCAGAGCACCCTTTATGCGGTCATTCTTTCCGGTATTGCTGTCTTCATCCTTTTCATCGGTCTCTTGCTTTTTGTACTGTTAAACCGTTCCATCGGACGTCCTGTAAAAAAACTGCAGCATCGGATCCAGGCCATTGCTGGAGGCGATTTTTCTCTGGATCCCTCCATACAGCGGGAGGATGAATTTGGAGCCATTGGTACCGGTATCAACCGTATGTCACAGGATCTGGCTGCTCTGATCCAGAAGCGGATACAGGACGAAAAGGAACGCAAGGATCTGGAATACCGGATTCTTCAAAGCCAGATTAACCCCCATTTTCTTTACAATACATTAAACTCCATCAAATGGATGGCTACCATCCAGGGCGCATCCGGTATCAGCGAGATGACTACGGCTCTGGCCCGGCTGTTAAAAAGCATTTCCAAGGGTTCCCATAATAGGATTATCTTGAGGGAAGAGCTGAATCTGGTGAAGGACTATTTTCTGATCCAGCAGTACCGTTACGGCGGCAGTATCTCTCTGGAATGTGAAATTTCGGAAGAAGCCCTCTATGACTGCCTGATCCACCGTTTTACCTTGCAGCCTCTCATAGAAAATGCTCTTTTCCACGGAATTGAACCAAAGGGCTGTGCAGGAAAAATCCGCATCAGCGCTAATCTGGACAGAGAAGCTGCCAGACAGCCCCGTCTGATCATATCGGTATGGGATAACGGGATCGGCATGGATGCGGAAACCATAAAACGAGTTCTTTCCGGCACCCAAAAGCCCACTGCGGACTTTTTCCGGCAGGTGGGAATCAACAATGTAAACCAGCGGATCCGCTACGACTGCGGCCCGGAATACGGTATTTCCATTGAAAGCGTACCGGGAGAATACACATGTATGCATATTACGCTGCCATACGAAACGGCACAGGGAGAGATATTATGATAAAATTACTGATTGTTGACGATGAACCTCTAGTTCAGATCGGAATAAAATCCATGCTCCGCTGGGATGAGCTTGGCATAGAGGTCTGCGGCACTGCCATGAACGGAAAAGCCGCTCTGGAAATGATCCGGCAGTACCGGCCTGATATCGTGATTACCGATATCAAAATGCCTGTTATGAACGGACTGGAGCTGGTCAAAATATGCAGAGATGAGTTTGGCCCCATCCCTCTATTCATCATCCTTACAAGCTTTGAAGAATTTTCTTTGATCAAAGAAGCTATGAGCTATCAGGCAGTCGACTATCTGATCAAGCTGGAGCTGGATCCCGGATCGCTTAAATCGTCCATTGAAAAGGCATCCGAACGTCTGGAGGAGCTCAAAGCCAAGGAATCCTTCCGTCAAAATCAGGGGCGCCCTACTCTTTTAAGCTACCATGATAAATTTTTCATGCGTCTTCTTCATAACCTTTTTGAAAACAGGGATCAGTTTTCCATTCAGTCCAGGGATCTGGGACTGGATTTTTCTGCCAGACAGTATCTGGCCTGTCACGGCGAGCTGCTAAGCTGTGTTTCCGAGTCTCTGGATCCGGAAGGCCAGATAAACCTTTATTCCAGCAGCCTGCAGATGATGCGGGAAATCCTTACAAAATATGCGGGCTGTTATGCGATCGCCCTGGATAAAACACGTTTTGCCCTGATCTTTCATTTCCCCGATGAACAGCCGGAAATGGAAACCGTGCTGGAAGCGCTCAATAACGGCCGTTCCATGATCCGTAATTATTTTAATGTTGAACTAAGCGCCGGGATCGGAGAACCGGTGGATGATCCCTTAAAGATCAGCATTTCTTATCAGGAGGCCAGACAGGCCTTTAATCTCTGCTCTCCTGACGCCCCATTTGTACCTTTTACCCAGACTGCCTCTTCTTCCATAAGAGATTCCTTTAATCTGGCTGTTTTTAAAGAAGATCTGACCAGGGCCTTTGAAGAGTTTGATACAGACGCCCTGTATGACACCCTGACCGTGATCTCTCAGCTCTTTGCAGCGAATCCTCAAAAGCTGCTCCAGACTATGGACGGAGCCTGCAGCATTTTATATCTGGCTCTCTCTCTTCTTCCGGAAGGTGAGGAAATACTAAGCGGCATCTTTTCTGCCAGTCCTGACGGCTACCGCTCTATTTACCGGATGAAGGATGTGTTCCAGATTGTCCGGTGGTTAGAGCAGCTCAGAGATGGACTCTGCGAAGCGTTAAAAACCCGCCGAAAGACCTATAAAGACCATGTGATCTTAAATGTGCAGAAATATATTTTAAACCACATTGAGGAGCATCTTTCTCTTAATGAAATCGCCGCGGTCTTTGGGCTGAGTCCTAATTACCTGAGCACTCTTTTCAAAAAGACCTGCTCCATGGGTTTTTCCGAATATATCACCCAGCGCAAGATCTCCCGGGCCAAACCCCTGCTTTTAGAACAGGATTTAAAGATCTATGAGGTGGCTGACCGCCTCGGCTTTGAAAGCGCCTTTTACTTTAGCAAGGTATTTAAAAAGGTAGAAGGAATCTCTCCCAGAGAGTTTGTCCAGGCTCATATGAACGAACCAAACACCCACACCATTTTGGAGGAATAACACTATGTTTTATGAAATTGCCGCTTCACCCAAGCTGCCACTTACCCCCTTTATCCCCTTTTCCCCTGCACGCTGCCGGGAATTTTGGGAGGCTCTTCCTTCTTCCCTTAAAAACAGGGCCGTGGAAGACGCAAAGGCCCTCTGTCCGGTAGTATGGCCTCAAATCCTGGCCTGTGACTTTTTAGAATACACCCGTTCTGGAAACAGGATCCGGTTTGAGGATAAGCAGTTTGCCCGCCGGACTGCCCTCGGAACCCTGGTTCTGGCAGAAGCATGTGACTATAAGGGAACTTTTCTGGATGATATCATAAACGGAATTTATCTTATCTGCGAAGAAACTGCATGGCAGCTTCCCCCCCATAATTCCTACATCCGTGATACGCCTTCCCTTCCTCTGCCTGATCCCTCACGTCCTGTCATCGATCTTTTTGCTGCTGAAACAGGGGCCGTGCTGGCTGTAGCTGTATGGCTTTTGAGGGATGAACTTCGCGCCGTAAGTCCCCTGATTGAAAAACAAGTGGTACGCTGTCTGAAGGAACGCATCCTTGAGCCTTATTTAAAGGAGCATTTCTGGTGGATGGGCGATGGGGTAAGCCCTATGAACAACTGGACTATCTGGTGTACCCAGAATGTGCTTATGACAGCAGCTCTGTGGGAAGAGGATGAAGAAATCAGTCGGGCCATTCTTCAAAAAGCGGCCAAAAGCGCTGATTTTTTCCTTGCCGAATACGGAGACGACGGCTGCTGTGATGAAGGGCCTCAATATTACCGTCATGCAGGCCTCTGCCTCTTTAACACCATAGAAATCATGAACGGTATGACGGATCATTCCTTTTCCTCCCTTTACCGCGAACCCAAAATCTGCAATATAGCCGCCTACCTCTCCAACGTCCATGCCTGCGGACCCTACTACATCAATTTTTCAGACTGTGCCGCTGTCGCAGGCCTGTGCAGTGCCAGAGAATACCTCTTCGGAAAGCGCACCGAACAGAAGGAACTGATGGAACTGGCTGCTGGCGACTGCCGCATAACACAGGATCCCCTTTTAACGCAGGAGCATAATCTTTTTTACCGGATTCAAAATCTTTTTGCACTGCCTGAAATCCTTTCTATCCCTCAGGGCTGTAATACAGAAAAAAAAGATATTTTCTATCCCAGTACCGGCCTTTTTATTGCAAGAGACAGCCGTTTCTGTCTGGCTGTAAAAGCCGGGGATAATGATGACAGCCACAATCACAATGATACGGGAAGCTTCACCATTTATAAAGACGGAAAGCCGCTCTTTGCTGATATCGGAGTGGAAACCTATCAGGCCAAAACTTTCTCACCACAGCGATATGAAATCTGGACCATGCAGTCTGCTTACCATAACCTCCCCTCCTTTATCACCGCAGACGGCCATGAACAAATGGAACACAACGGTCCGGATTTTAAAGCGGAACATGTAGACTGGGGCTTTGAAGCACAGGAAGCCCATATTTCAATGGAGCTGAAAAACGCATACCCCAAGGGTTGTATCACCTCCTTTAAACGCAGCGTTGTGTTTAAACGCAGCCAGGAAATCCTTATTACCGATCAGGTCTGCTGTCCGGGGCTTACTCCTGTCCTGAACCTTATAACCGCAGAAAAACCTCTGTATAAAGAAAGCTGTCTGATCCTGGGAACTCTGGCCGTCTGCAAGATAACAGGAGCTTTGACGGATGTTTCTGTGGAATGTCTCCCCATTACAGATCCGCGGCTGAAACTGAGCTGGAAAAATGACCTATGGAGAACCCGCATCACATTTAACCCCAAAAAAGAACTGGCGCTTCGGATCATATGATCCTGAGCGCCAGCTCTTTTTTTATTCCTCATGATTACTGATAAAACCCATAGAAAACTCAAATATAATATCCCTGTCTCCCGGTATCTCATATTCCGGATATACCGGAGCTCCCCAGCTGTCATTTCCTCCCACGCCTCTTATGGCTCCTGCGATCACTGCCCAGGTATGGCTCTGTGCGGGCAGCTCTTCCCTGTGGAGAGCCGTTTCGAGCTCTATGGGACTGTATGGAAGCAGGCTGAAGTGAAACGGCTTTTTCTCCGCCTCAAACAAAAGTTTCTCTCCGTCTTTTGTTTCCAGAACCAACCTCCGGGTATCCATATGCATCCCGCATTCCTGAGGCTTTAAATACCGAGCAAGCTGCTCTTTTTTTGTGCTTTCGTAAACTCCCAGCCCTGCTCCGGCCCTGCGGTCAGGATAATTCTCCCACGGCCCTCTTCCATACCAGGAAAAACGGCTGACCTGCTCTGGAAGCTCAAAGGCCAGTCCAAATACAGGCAGGGACGGATATCCCTTCTTTCCATGGAAGTGCGCTCTCACCCCAAGCATACCGTCCTTTCGCATCCTGTATGTAACAGTAGTATCCTCCCATGTAAATGTAAGCTCTGCTTCCTTGTCTGTTTCTCTGATCTCTGCCTTTCCTTTGCAAATTTCCGGAAATAATGTCTTTGCCAGCCACAGCCTGCTTTCCTTTGCAAAACCGTTTCCCCGGTCATTGTCTGTAGACGCCCTCCAGTATACAGGCACAGGAGGACGGATCATCCACTGTATGCCATCCTTTCTCTTTAAAGATACCAGACCGCCGTCTTGATAGGAAAACATAAGCTGCATCTCTCCCAGAATAACGCCCAGGTTTACATCGCCGTCAATCATTCGGGCCGGAATGAACCGTTTTCTTTCCATTTTCCAGTTTCCTGGAAGAACTGCTTCCGAAAAAGCAAGTTCATATCCTTTTTCTGCCCACAGCGTATCCTTTTCCAAATGGACGCTTACTCTTAGGATATATTCCTTTCCATCTTCCAACGCGGTATCGTTTGTAAAGCCTGTCTCATCAAAGGAATATACGGCGCACGTTCCCGGAGCAGCCTGTGCCTTAAACGGAAATGTTTTCCATTTTTTTCCATTTCTTAACACTGTCAGCACAAACGCAAGACCCGAAAGGTCTGAAAAAAGCTGCCGGTTCTCAATCTGTATCTGCCGTCTCTCCGGAGAAATCTTCAAACGCACCGCAGCATACTGAGCCTTTACCTCAGCAGCCTTTGGAGATATGGAACGATCCGGATACAAAATTCCGTTTCCGCAGAACTGCCAGTCTGTGGGACGGTCTCCAAAATCACCGCCGTATGCCGGATATTCCTTCCCGTCTTTTCCCTGTCTGGCAACCGCCTGATCGATCATATCCCAGATAAAGCCTCCCTGATAGGCAGGATATTCATATTCCAACGCCATATACCGGTCCATGCCTCCCAGGGAATTTCCCATGGCATGCATATATTCACACATAATAAAAGGCTTTTTCGTGTTATTTTCCAGAAATTCCCTTACACGTTCCGGAGGCGTATACATCTGGCTTTCCATGTCACTGATATCCTCAAATTCCCGGTTCCAGAAAACGCCCTCATAATGGATTAGACGCCCCGGATCTCTCTCCTTAAACCAGCGGCTCATCGCACGGATATCCTCTCCGGCATAGGACTCATTTCCGCAGGACCAGATCAGCACAGACGGATGATTCTTATCCCGTTCCGCCATAGACTTTCCACGGTCTGTTACACAGGCTTTCCACTGTGGCAGGCTTCCCGGTACATTCCATGACGGCTCACAGGCTCCCATTTTCTGCCATGAACCATGACTTTCCAGATTTGCCTCATCCATAACATAAATACCATAACGGTCGCAGAGCTCATACCACAGGGACTGATTGGGGTAGTGGCAGGTACGGACGGCGTTGATATTATGCTGCTTTAAAAAACGAATATCATAAAGCATATCATCGGCTGTGACAGCCCTTCCCCTGTGCCAGTCAAATTCATGGCGGTTTATGCCGTGAAAAACAATGGGGCATCCGTTTAAGCACATCTGCCCGTTCTTCAGCTCAAAGCTTCGGAATCCAACTGGCTGCAAAAAAGACTCCTTACAGCCATCTTCTCCCCACAGTTCTATATGAAGCAGATATCGGAAGGGATCTTCTGCGCTCCATGGATGTACATTGGGGATTTTTCCCAGTGATACGGCGCAGCTTTTTTCCATCCTTCCTTTTAAAGCCCCTGTTTTTATGATCCGGCCTGCATCCTCCAGCGCAAGCCTTATCTCATAGCTGTATCCGTTTGGATTTTCCATGGTAAATTCTACATCCAGAAAGCCATCTCTGTAATCATCCGTCAGATACGCCTTTATAAACAGATCCTCCACATGGATTTCCGGTATACAGTAAAGATATACCGACCGGAAAATCCCTGTAAAACGGAAGAAATCCTGATCCTCAATCCAGCTGGCACTGCTACGCTTGTAAACGCGCACCTCCAGCCGGTTTACGCCAGGATGAAGAACTCCCGTAAGCTCATACTCCGACGGTGTAAAACCGTCCTCGCCATACCCTGCAAACTGACCGTTACACCACACATAAAAGGCTGTTTCCACTCCCAGGAACGACACAAACACCCGTTTTTCCAGAAAATCTTTCTCCTGATCTGTGATAATAAATTCCCTTACATAGCTCCCGGCCGGAGCATTCTCCCAGTCAATGGCCGGAGGACGGATCTCTGACCTTCCATCCCATGGATACATGGTATTGACATAATGGCAGTTGTCATACCCCTGAAGCTGGACATGGCCGGGAACCTGGATCGTTCCCCAGTCCTTTTCCTCAAAAGCAGCTTTATAAAAAGCAACTCCGTCTGAATCCTCCGTTCCCCTGAGCGCATATTCCGGTGGCTGCTCCTCCCAGCAGAAATCCCAGACACCATCCAGAAGCATAAAACCGATTCCCTCTGATCCTGCCTCCTGAAAAAAAGGATATACATGATCTGAATGAGCATTGTTCCGGTTCACCTCAAAAACCTCCGGATTATCCAGCCAGGAAATCCTTGGATTTCTACTTTTCATCCGTATTTCCTCCTGCTTTATACTCAAAATTGGGAATGTTCTCCCAACGCTTTCTGAAATAGTGTGCTGCCAGCTTTGGCCGTCTTTCTCTTGTAAACAGGCCCTTCTTATTGCCGTCCACTCTCATGCAACCCTGAAATGCCGCAAAGTCCGCAAAATTCCAGACCTGCTCTCCCATAAAGAAAGACCTTTTATCAAATTCCTCATTCTGCCGCCTGTAATATTCCATCTGATATTCTTCACTGAACATTTCCGGTACACACTGATGGATGCCCGCCACAGCGTCTGCCCCATACTCTGTAATCATCACAGGTTTTCCTATTTTTTCCCAGAAGTCCAGTTCCATGTTCAGAGCATAGCAGGCTGCATCCAGATCTCCCGACAAGTTATACCATCCGTAATACCGGTTGATGCATACTACATCCATCGTTCGGGTCACAAGATCCTTTTCATAATTATTCTGGCAGCAGACAAAGGTCACTGGACGGTCCTGCGGATCCAGGGTGTGCGTATACTCATACAGGCTGTGCCAGTATTCATAGGCTGATTCCGGAAAATGCTCTGTATCCGGCTCATTTCCCATAGACCACATTACCACGCAGGGATGATTTTTATCCCTCTCGATCATATCACGGAGCACAGCCTCGTGATGCTCCCTGATAGGAAATGTCTGATAAGGATCGCAGTGCTCGCCAGCTCCGATTCCTACAGCCGGCGTTTCATCAATGATCACAATTCCCCCTCTGTCACAGAGCTGATACATCTCCTCCGCATAGGGATAATGGCTAGTGCGGAAGGAATTGGCATGAAGCCAGTGGATCAGGTTCACATCCTTTACATCCAGGCACAGATCCAGCCCCCTTCCATGAAATGGGGAATCCTCATGCTTTCCAAAGCCTTTAAAATAAAATGGCTTTCCATTAATCAGGAACTGGGTTCCTTCTACCTTCACTGTACGGATGCCAAAGGTTTCCTCATAGATATCTTCTCCAAAGGTAAATACAGCCCGGTACAGATAAGGCGTTCCCGGCCAGGGCCACCACAATCTGGCATCAGGTATGGTAATGGTTCCAGAAGCTCCCTCTGCCTCTGCTACCTTATTCCCCTCCACATCAAAAATTTCCACATGAACGGCGCCTTCTCCCTCTGTCTCAGCCTCATATTGAAGAATCCCATCGGTGTCGTCTATGTCCGGTATCAGGGTCAGACCGCAGATGCGGGAAACAGGTGTTGTATACAGCCGTACCGGACGGTTGATTCCTGCATAGTTAAAAAAGTCAAAATTGGGAAGATTGCCCTGTTTTCGCCATACCTTGGCTGCTTCAACCGAAGGCACACCTGGATTATCGGAGCCAAAAAAAGCGGTTCCGCCTTCATTTCCCACTGGAAGCGTGCTGTGGCTGATCCGGTTGTCCGCCGCAACGGTAAGCAGCAGCGTTTCTCCCGGAACCACAAGCTCCGTAAGCTCCAGCTCAAAAGGAAGAAATCCTCCCTTATGTTCCATTACAAAGGTTCCGTTTATATAGATCCTTGCCCTGTGTGTCACGGCATCAAAACGCAGAAACAGCCTCTGCCCCTTAAAAAAGGCAGGAACCGTGACCTCTCTTTCATACCAGGCCCATCCATAGTGATTCTTATAAGCCGGATCGTCCTTCTGATCATTATAGGATGCAGGGACAGCAATCCGTTCCCCTCCTGCAAGACGCTCACAGTTATCCCCCGGCGTCTCATAATCTCCAAGCTTAAATTCCCACAGGCCGGAAAGATCCATCACGGTCCTTGCTCTGTTCATCTTCGGATATAACATATCACTCTTCTCCTTCCTCTATACCGCCATACGCAAATCCCACTGCCACCAAAAGGCACAAAAAGGTGTTTGCTCTTATAGCATCATTATACAGGAAGAATTTCTCACATTACATATACTTTATCTCAAATAATCTGCAATCTTTTACACTTCCTCTTCCCTCACCAGCATGGTAGGATATCCGGCCTGTCTTACTCTCTGCTCCATCCGGACTCCATTGTCCATCTGCAAAAAAGCGCCGACCCGCACCTTATAAAGCCCGTCATCATATACAAGAAAAGCCGGAAATCCCCTGGCTGCAAGCTCCCTTACCAGAAACTCTGCCCGCGGCCGTTCCCTGTATGCTCCCACCTGAACCTGATAGTACCGCTTCTCTTCCGTCTCTTTCTTCAGTTGGGAAAAGGTGGTCAATATCCCGTCTGCAATCCCCTGGGCGATCTGATCAAATTGTTCATCAAAAATCCTGTTGTCCTCCGGGTGATCTAAAAATCCCGCCTCCACCAGCACAGCCGGCATCTTAGTCCGCCTGAGCACAATGATTCCGGGACGTTCCTGAACTCCCAGATCGTCAAATCCAGCTTTCACAAGATTTTTCTGGATATTTTCTGCCATCAATGCTCCCGGACCGGTATTTTCGTATACCAGGTTCAATGCTCCCTTTCCGGTTCCCGGAACAGGCATGGCATTCCGGTGAATGGATACGAAAAAATCAGCTCCCGATCCATTCGCAATCATGGCTTTTTCCAAAGGCGTGTCATATACGTCCGTGGTACGTGTATACATCACACGAATTCCATTATTTTCCAGTATCTCGCCTACAGCCACTGCCAGACGGAGCGTATCATCCTTCTCTTTGCGTCCTTCAAACATGGCTCCCGGCTCTGCCCCGCCGTGTCCGGCGTCTATGATCACACTTGTTTGCTGTTCCATAAGCAGCTCCTTTTACATATTTCATTTCCTTATACCATATGTAAAAATGAGACGGATGTTTCCTTGGCGCCGGCGGATAAACGGCCAGGATATCGTCTATATCTGATATGCGTGATCCACATCCACACCACTTGGCCCAACATGAGTGGAAAATACAATCTGGGTACTGGTCTTTCCAAACTTCTAAAGCTGTCCGATAAAGCCGTCCAGTTCCATCGTACTCTTAACGGCTGCCTTCTTCCCCGTCCTCCCAAAAAGGCTCTATGGCTCCGTTAAACACCTCCACTGCAGGCCCTGTCATAAACAGATGGCCGCTTTCCCGGTCCAGACGGATCCTTAAATCGCCGCCCTTAAGGCTTACAAGCACCTCATCCTCTGTTAATCCCAGCAAAATAGCTGCCATGGCGCTGGCCGTAGCTCCTGTGCCGCAGGCCCAGGTTTCTCCGCTGCCCCTCTCCCATACCCGCATCTGGATATGTGTACGGTCAATCACGTGGATAAACTCTGAATTTACACGATCCGGCATAAAACGCTCATGGAACTCAAAAGACGGTCCCATCTTCTCCAGATCCAGGCTGTCTATTTCATCCATAAAATACACTGCATGGGGATTTCCTACATCAATTCCCGTAAACTCCCATTGTTTTCCATCTACCAAAATCGTTTCCGGAAGCTGGGAAGTGAGAACTGCCTCTCCCATGTCAACGGTGAGCATCACTGCCCTGCCGTTTTCGACCTCCAGTTTTAACTCCTTAATCCCAGCCGGAGTCTCTACGGTCAGGCTTCTCCGATCCGGGGAAATAATCCCATGGTCATAGGCATACTTTCCCACACAGCGGATGCCGTTTCCGCACATTTTCCCCTGTGAACCGTCTGTATTGTACATTTCCATACGGCAGTCTGCCACATCAGAAGGGCAGATCAGGATCAGGCCGTCTGAACCGATGCCAAACCTCCGGTCGCTGATAAATCGGGCTGCTGCACTTGGATTTTTTACGTTCTCCTTAAAACAGTCTACATATACATAGTCATTTCCAATTCCCTGCATTTTTACAAAATTCATGGTTCTACCTCACATGTGTATTAAGCTGATGATCATCTGAGCAGTTTCGGTCAGGCTGGTGCCATTATCCATACTGCATTTTTGTATATATCGGTAGGCTTCCGGCTCGGTCATCGTATTTCGATCCATCAGGAGAGCTTTTGCCTTTAAAATCAGTTCCTTTTCCTCGGCGCTTCTCTCCTGAGGACGGGTCCTCTTTCTGCGTTTTCGCCGTTTTCTGGCCTCAAGCATCATTTCTATGGTGCTTAAAAGCTCATGTACCTTTAAGGGCATGGAAAGGCAGATCATTCCCTCCGTATCCCGTTTGCTCCATTTTGCCGGGGAAGCAATGAGAAGCATATCAAAGGAGGATGGGAGCAGGCGGCGCAGCTCCTCGCAGACCATATCTTCAAAGCGGAAGCCGCAGACTACGATCCCGCCGTTTAAACTCTCTGCCGCTGCCAGAACCTGAGCCCCGGAGGTGCACGCAAAAACTGGTTCATAGCCATTCTTCCTGAGTATGGCCCGGATATTTCCGGCATCCTGTGGCTTTGAAAATGCCGCGATTATACTTGCCATCCTTCCCACCTCCTCCTGCCAGGCTGCACACTAATATTGATACAGATATTGGGCGATCTCCCAGTCCGTCACCTGAATGCCGAACTCTCCCCATTCCTTCTCTTTGGCCTCCAGATATTTAATATAAATCGGTTCTCCGAGAACATTTTTCACAAAAAGACTGCCTGCATATGCCTCAATGGCAGCTCCAAGAGTGTTTGGGATCCGGTCAATCCCGCAGTTATTAAGTTCCTCCTGATCAGCCAACGATATCGGTTCTTTTGCACAGAGAGGCAGCTCCAGCTCCTTTTCAATCCCCTCCAGTCCCGCCTGAAGGCAGGCTGCAAGTGCCAGGTATGGATTCATGGCCCCATCCGGACAGCGCAGCTCAATCCCCTCTCCTCCCGGAGACGGAATGCGGATCAGGCAGCTTTTGCTGTTTGAAGGCGACCAGGCAATATAAACCGGGGCATCATATCCAGGAACCAGCCGCTTATAGGAATTAACCGTCGGATTGGTAAGAAGCGTCATTTCTTTCATATGGTTTAAAATTCCTGCCATAAAATGACGGGCCGTAAGACTTAGTCCCAAAGGATCTGCCGGGTCTGCAAACAGGTTCTTTCCCTGTGAGTCTTTCAGCGACAAAACAAGATGCATCCCTGAACCATTAACTCCCTCTTTGGGCTTTGGCATAAAGGTGGCGTGAAGCCCGTGGCTCTTTGCAATCGTTTTGGCTGTCATCTTGAAGGTGAGAAGCTGATCTGCAGCCCTCAAGGCATCCATGGACCCCAGATCGATCTCATGCTGCCCCGGAGCAATCTCATGATGACTGGACTCCACCTGAAAATCCATTTCCTCCAGATTTGTCACAATATCCCTGCATACATTCTCTCCCAGATCCATAGGGAACGTATCAAAATATCCTGCCCGCTCATGAGTCTGGATCGTGGGCCGTCCCTCCTCGTCTGAATGAAAAAGGAAAAACTCACACTCCGGCTTTACCTCCATCACATATCCCATATCTGCCGCCCGCTTAACGGCCTTTTTAAGCACAAAGCGCGGATCTCCCTGGAAAGGCGTTCCGTCGGGATGGCACACATCACAGATCAGCCTTGCTGCCCGCCCCTGTCTAGAACGCCAGGGAAATATCTCAAAGGTATCCGTGTCCGGATAAAGATACATATCCGATTCCTGAAGCCTCACATAGCCCTGAGTAGCAGAACCGTCAAACATGCATCGGTTGTCCAGGGCTTTTTCCACCTGTCCGGCTGTAATGGTCACAGACTTCATTATTCCAAACAGATCCGTAAACTGCAGGCAGATAAACTCCACATCCTCCTCCCGGACGATCCTGAGGATATCCTCTCTGCTGTATTTGTTCATGGTTTAACCACCCTCTCCCAGGGATGGCAAAAACCCTTTCCAATCCCTGTAAAATGTATCAGGGCGGGGATCTGATGCGATACCCCGCCCTTTTGCCTGTATCTGTAAAAAACTATAAACGCAGTTTTTTTATTTGTCAAGCGCCCGAAGCTGCTCTGTAAAATGATTTCCCAGCTTTATGCTTCCCACATATCCCACATCTCCGGTCATCAGAACATTTCCATCCTCCCGGATTTCCAGTTCCAGAGTTCCTCCCGACATCTGGACGATCATTTTCGGATCCGTAAGGCCCAGACGGTAGGCAGCCGCAGCAGCCGCACAGCAGCCGCTTCCCGAAGCCAGCGTATAGCCTGCGCCCCTCTCATACACCTCAGTCTGAATATGGGTTCGGTCTAATACCTTCATAATCTGTGTGTTGATCTTTTCCGGGAACTGTCTGGCATTCTCCGAATACTTTCCGATCCGGCACACCAGCTCCTTTGAAATCTCATCCATAAGGATTACCAGATGGGGATTTCCTACCGATAAGCAGGTAACAGGATAGGGAATCCGTCCAAAGACCATGGTCTCATTGATAATCTCCCTCCTTGGCCCTGTTACCGGAACCTCATCGCTCCAGAAAGACGCCTTTCCCATAGAGGCCTTTAACCTTGTTCCTTCTTCATTCAGATAGTGGATGTCGATTTCTCCGCCTTCTGAATGGATGGTAAAATCCTTTTTCTGCACATAGCCTGCATCCTTTAAATATTTTGCAAAAATACGCACGCCGTTTCCGCTGTTCTCCGTCCGGCTTCCATCCGAATTCCAGATCACCATGGAAATCCTGTCATTCTCCATCACAGGCCCCTCCAAAATGCCGTCCGCTCCCACGCCGAAATTTCGGTTACATAAAAGCTGAACCCGCGAAGGGGTCAGGGCCAGTTTATTTTTATTGGGATCATATACCAGATAGTCATTTCCAAGTCCGTGATATTTTTCAATGGTCAGTCTCATAGCTTGCTCTCTTTCCCCACAGATACTTTTCTGCGGTTTTGCCGTATTCATGTTATAATTCTATTTTATCAGGCATTATTTTATAATAATATTAATTTTATGCTGTTTTATATTGCAAATAATGCTATATTAAAAGAAAGAATTCCATCCGTCAAAAAGGAGGATACCAACCGTGACTTCTCAAACTCAGCCGTCATCCCAGACTTCCCGCCCCCAGGGATATTTAAAGGAAGAATTCCGCTTTTTCCACCTTAAGGATCTGGGAAAAGGACCTTATGAATACCACCACCACGATTTTCTGAAAATACTGATCCTGATAAACGGAAACGTTTCATACTCCATCGAAGGCCGCTCCTATCGCCTCATGCCCTGGGATATGGTGTTGGTGGACCGGGGCCAGATCCACCGTCCTGAACCGGATCCTTCCTGTCCCTATGAACGCCTGATCCTATATCTCTCGCCTGCCTTTTTAGAAGCTCATAAACACGCAGACAGCGATCTGGCCCTATGCTTCAGCACAGCCAGCTACCGCCACTCTCAGGTTCTGCGGTTTGCAAAAGAAGAGCTCCGCCCTATGGCTGTCCTTTTAAAACAGCTTGAAAATGAAACAAACAGCCAAAAAGGAGACTTTGCATCTCCCCTTTTTTCCCGGCTTCTGTGCCTGGAATTTCTTATTTTACTCAACCGGTCCTGCCTCTCCTCCTCCGGCCCCTATGTCACCACCAGTTCTCTGGACTACCGGGTTTCCGGACTTATGGCCCATATCAACAACCATCTGGAAGAAGACCTATCCATCCCTGCCCTGGCCTCTGTGTGCAGCTTAAGCCCCTACCACATGATGCGTGTTTTTAAGGAGGAAACCGGCTTTACGATTGGGAGCTATATCACAGAAAAGAGACTGGCCCGAGCAAGAGAACTTCTGGCTCTGGGCGTAAATGCCACCACCGCCTGTTATCAGTGCGGATTTCAAAATTATTCTACCTTTCTGCGGGCTTACAAGCGACGGTATGGGCAGCTTCCGAAGGATTTTCGGTAGGATAACGATTGTTTTTAATATGCAGCTATGGCTCGCAGCCGAAAGGATAAATGATGGAGTTTCCCAGAATGGAGGATGAGCTGCTCAGTCCCATGATATTACTGGTCAAGGCGCTGAAAATTGAAAAGCTGCTCCAAAGCCATTCCCCTCATAAGGGGATTACGGCTTAAAAGCAGCTTTTTTCCTTTTGCACAGAATCTTCATCCTGTCGCATATTATGTTTTATTCCTGAGATGGGGTATCCTCTGCCTGTTTTTCCTCTGCAGGCTCTGTAACATCCATTGCCTCTGATTCAGACGAATGTTCCGGTCTGGCTTCAGGCTCACTTTCCCTTACTGCCCCAGCCGCATCATCCTCAGCCTTCAGATGCTCCGTATCTGGCAGTCCATTCTCCTCCTCCGGCGTTTCCTCAGGCTCCGGGATTCCCTTTACCTTGCGGAATATCTTCATAAACTCTTTTCCGGTGATGGTTTCCTTTTCAATCAGGAAGTCTGCGATCTGATCCATGGCGTCACGGTTCTCATTGAGCAGGCTCTTTGCCGCTTCATAAGCGTCCTTTAAGACCTTCATCACTTCCTTGTCAATCTCAGCCGCTGTGGCGTCACCGCAGTTTAATATGGCACGGCCGGTCAGATACTGGTTCTCCTGGCTTTCTAAGGCCATGAGGCCGAATTTCTCAGACATACCATACTGGGTTACCATGGCTCTTGCCAGATTGGTGGCCTGCTGGATATCATTGGAAGCCCCGGTAGTAACAGTCTCAAATACAATCTCCTCTGCCGCGCGGCCGCCCATGAGCTCTACCAGACGGGCCTCCAGCTCCTTCTTGGTATTTAAGAACTTCTCTTCTTCCGGAACATTCATTACATATCCCAATGCACCCATGGTTCTTGGAACAATGGTGATCTTCTGTACAGGCTCCGAATGCTTCTGCAGGGCGCTTACCAGAGCGTGTCCTACCTCGTGATACGATACGATCCGCCGCTCCTCCTTGCTCATGATCCGGTCTTTCTTTTCCTTACCAACCAGAACCACTTCCACAGCCTCAAAGAGATCCTTCTGTGAAACAGCACTTCTGCCGTTTTTAACTGCATTGATAGCAGCTTCATTCATCATGTTTGCAAGATCAGCGCCCACAGCGCCAGAAGTAGCCAGAGCAATCTCCTTGAAATCAACGGTTTCATCCAAAAGCACTTCCTTGGAATGTACCTTTAAAATATTGATTCTTCCGTTCAGATCCGGCTTATCTACTACTACCCGGCGGTCAAAACGTCCGGGACGAAGGAGCGCGGGATCCAGGATCTCAGGCCGGTTGGTAGCTCCTAAAACAAGAAGTCCCTTTGTAGAATCAAAGCCGTCCATCTCAGAAAGAAGCTGGTTTAAGGTCTGCTCCCTCTCATCATTTCCGCCCATGCGGCTGTCGCGGCTGCGGCCGATAGCGTCAATCTCGTCGATAAAGATGATACACGGCGCATTTTCTGTCGCATTTTTAAACAGGTCACGGACACGGGACGCACCCACGCCCACAAACATTTCCACAAAATCGGAACCGGACAGGGAGTAAAAGGGCACATGTGCTTCTCCTGCCACCGCCTTTGCCAGAAGGGTTTTACCCGTTCCTGGAGGCCCCACCAGCAGTGCTCCCTTTGGAAGCTTTGCACCGATCTTTGTGTACTTTCCGGGATTGTGAAGGAAATCTACAATTTCTGTCAGGGACTCCTTCGCCTCGTCCTCTCCGGCCACATCCTTAAAGGTAATGCCGGTTTCCTTCTGGACATACATCTTGGCATTGCTCTTTCCAACGCCCATGATGCCGCCTCCGCCCATGCGCTTCATGGTGAAGTTCATAAGGAACAAAAGGATCAGGAACGGTACTGCATAGTTAAGCAGAGCGATAAGAAGTGCGTTGGTACTGCCATTTTCCCGATTGGTTATAACATTGTTCTCCAGCACACGATTTAAAAACTGGTAATCCCCTTCTATACGGACTACATAGTATTTCATCTGCTGGGAATATTCCGTTGCCTCTGCCTTTGGCATTACTTCAATAACAGCATCCTTTACCCGGATGGATTCCACTTTGCCGTCTTCCACCATCTGTACAAATTCATTGTATGACAGTTCCTTGCGCTGTCTGGATTCCACTGCGGAATTCATCCAGCTCACGATCATGATCGTCAGCAGAGCAGCCACCACCAGCATGGCAATGGTCTGCCAGTTACTGTTCATATTCTGGTTTTGCTTCTTGTTATTATCCATACTGTGCTATTTCTCCCTCTGAACAGGCTGCCTTCACACGCATAAAACGTGCCAAAACCCATTCTTTTCTATTATAGTGGCAGTCCATCCATAAATCAAGGAGCAGAAGTATAAAATTTCCCTTAAGATGGGTCATTTTCCTCATCCATATCCATTTCCCCGCTCTACCAGTTCCGGTCAAACCCCAGATATCTCGTTCCCTGAAAATGAAGCTTTCCCTTATCTCCCTCTGCCAAAAGCCCATACTCTCTTCCGCCCAGCCTGAGTTCCATCCGGTCTCCGCTTTCCACCTGAAAGGTAACATAGTAGCTGGAAGAGCTTGTATGGTTTTGATTTCTCATGGTATGTGTACGTTTGGAAACAACCGTTGCAGATACGTCCAGCCTGGGAGACCGGTTATTCTTCCCCCACTCTCCGATTCCACGCACGATCATCACAAGGATCATCCCGAAAATAAGCACAAATACCATCAAAAACATGATCTCAAATCCGCCCATAAAAAAATATTCCATCATATGCCGTACCTCCCCATGTATTCCTACTCTTACTATATCATAAAATCCCCCTGTCTTTTTTACATTTTGCTTACGCTTCCATAAACATTTTTCCCCGTTTCTTCCCCATTTTTCCACCTTATCTTTCTGCCTTTCCGCATAAAAACCGCTCTTAAATCCACACTATCAAAAGAACATGGTGATGCGTGTCAGGAGGTGACAAGAAATGGAGCAAACAAGACATCCAGCCGGCAGACATTCAGAAACTCAGGTCCATAAAAACAATTATGACATTGATATTCAGGCCTGTTCTTCCATGGACTGTACGGGTCTGATCCCGGCTCTTCCTGAGGATGAGGCCCAGAGAGAGGCTTATGAAGAGCTTTATCCCTACATCACAAAGGCCAAGTAATTTCCAGAGGGATGACAGCCAAAAAGCCCGGACGAACAGACAGCCTAAGGCTGCCCTTCATCCGGGCTTTCTCTTTACTATTCAGTTATAAAGCGGCTCTCTCATGCATAAACCGCCCCAGAAACTCTTTCGTCTGATGCTCCTTCGGAGCTCCGAAAATCTGTGCCGGTTCGCCTTCCTCCACGATCACGCCTCCCGCCATAAATACGACCTGGCTGGAAACATCTCTTGCAAAGGCCATCTCATGGGTCACGATGATCATAGTCAGTCCCTCAGAGGCCAGCTTTCTCATAACCTCCAAAACCTCTCCTACCATCTGCGGATCCAGAGCTGAGGTGGGCTCATCAAACAGCAGAAGTTCCGGCTCCATAGCCAGCGCTCTGGCAATGGCGACTCTCTGCTTCTGTCCGCCGGACAGCTGCTTTGGCTTTGCATTGATATAGGGAGCCATTCCAACCTTTTCCAGATAGGAAAGAGCATTCTTTCTGGCGGTTTCCTTATCCTTTTTCAGTACCTTTACCTGTCCTACCACGCAGTTTTCCAGAACTGTCATGTTGTTAAACAGGTTAAAGCTCTGAAATACCATTCCCACTCTTGATCTGTATTTGGCTGCATTTACCTTTGGGTCTGCAATGTTATTTCCATGGTACAGAATCTCTCCCGTGGTTGGCGTTTCAAGAAGGTTCAGACACCGCAAGAGGGTGGATTTTCCGGAACCGGAGGCTCCGATAATACAGGTTACATCGCCTTTATTGACGGTAAAATCAATATCCTTTAAGACCAGATTCGTGCCGAAGGTCTTGCTTAAATGGCGGATTTCAAGTATCTTCTCGCTCATTATACCCCCTCCTTTTTATCTCTGTCGTCGGGATAACGGTACATACCGCTGGTATATGCCAGCGTATCCGTTGTTGCCAGATCAAAGTTGTCCGCGCCGTCCATCTTCTTTTCCCACAGGCGCAGCAGACGGGAGCATGCAAAGGTCATGATAAAGTACATAACCATGGTAATGGTGTACGTTTCAAAGTTCATATACAGCGCACCTGCTGCGGCCTTTGTCTTATAAAGCAGCTCTGCTACACCGATCACGGAAAGAACGCAGCTGTCCTTGATATTGATGATCAGGTTATTTCCAATCTGGGGCATCAGGTTTCTCAGCGCCTGAGGCAGGATCACATACAGCATAGTCTGCACATGGGTCATTCCGATGGACATGGCTCCCTCGGTCTGTCCCTTATCAATCGAAAGGATACCTCCGCGGACAGTCTCCGCCATATATGCTCCGGTGTTAATGGAAAGGATAAAATAAGCGGCATTTAAAATAGAGCTGTTGATATTTAACAGCGGCATCAGTCCATAGTAAATAAACATGGCCTGAGCCATCATGGGAGTACCTCTGAAAAACTCCACATATATATTTAAAATAAGCTTCACGATCCACAGGATTCCCCGTTTGATCGGATTATCTCCCTTTTCTGAGGGTATGGTCTGGACAATGCCCACTGCAAAGCCAATGACACAGCCTGCAATGGTTCCCACCAAGGCAATCTGTAAGCTGACGCCTGCGCCCTGAAGCATGGATACGCCGTAACGGCTGAACACAGCCATCACACGGCCAAAAAAATCGGTTGGCATAATATTCTCCTTATTTGTAAAGCTGCCGGGATCTGCCGGCAGAGATCATCAGTTTACAAGAGGCTGTACGGAAATGGCCTCATCCATCATTTTGGAGAAATCCTCTTTTGTCATCTTTGAAAGCACGCTGTCAATGGCTTCCTTCAGTTCAGTATTTCCCTTCTTTAGGGAAATTCCGATGTTGATATCCTCATCTGTTACCTGGAAATCATTCTCTCCACCGCCAAACTCTATGAGCTTGAAGTCAGGGTATGCGATCAGAGCGCCCTTGCCGGTAGGCTGATCCGTCACTACCAGATCGCACTTGTCCGCGTTAAGAGACATCAGCATATCAGGAGCATTGGCAGTGGCTGCCAGAATATTGGCATCCTGGATCTGGGGCAGGCAGGTGTTGTACCAGATGGTGCTCTGCTGGGAGGTACAGGTAGCGCCTGCCAGATCGGCTACGCTCTTGGCATTTTCATATTTGCTTCCTTTTTTTACCAGGGTAACAATACTTGCATAATAATAGGGAACGGTAAAATCAACGGCCTGAAGACGCTCGGAAGTAATGGACTGTCCTGCGATCACACAGTCTGCCTGTCCGGTCGTAACGGCTGGAATCAGAGAATCCCAATCCAGACGCACAATCTCAAGGTCATATCCCAGCTCCTCACAGATTTTCTTTGCCATCATAACATCGTAACCGTAAGCATACTCATTGCTTCCGGAAATCGGAACTGCGCCGTTGGAATCATCGGGCTGTGTCCAGTTGTAAGGAGCATAGGCACACTCCATAGCCACTTTAAGGATTTTCTTTTCACCAGAAGCTGCTGCTCCTTCTGCCTTTGCCGTATCTGCTCCGCCGCCGCAGCCGGTCAGCGCCCCTGCTGCAAGAATGCCTGCTGCTGCAAGTGCCATCATTCTCTTTACATTCTTCTTCATATTTTCTCTCCTCATTGTTTTCTTTCTTCTAAAGCATGATCAAATCTGATGCATATACCAAAAAATGGAAAACAGACAAAAAAGTCACACCCATCCCTTCAGGTATGACTTCTTTGTCACGAACCATTTTTAATACTGCACACATACTTCTGCATGTTTCTGATGCGTAGTATATCATAACATTTCCGGTTTTCCAATACCTTATTTTCCATTTTCATCGGAAATATTTTCCGATGCCTTAAGCTTTTTTTCCAGAACAGTCTCCATCTTTTCTTTATATTCCTCATCCATGGGGATCTGATTGCCCTCCTCATCCACCTCTACGGCAAAAAGAAAGGTTCTGGCATCATTGATCTCATAGCTGCAGGTTACCAGAGTGAAAATACTTCTGGCCGGATATTCCACCTCTTCCTTATAGGAACAGGGTTCCACCATTGTCCTTACAAATTCATCAAATGTCTCCTGGGTTTTAAAGCCCGTCATGCGTACAATGGGCTTGGCTTCTCCATAGTAGCAGGACACAGCTTTTAAGCGGATCTCACGCTCCGGCGTGTAGATGCTGAAATACTGATGCTCCTTAAAATACTCCGGATCCTTGTAGCGGTTGATATCCTTAAACATGCTTCCATTCTTCATATTGTGGCCGTAGAGGATCTGATTGCGTCCCTGCAGATCCGCTTCGCTTTCAAAATCCAGATAAATGGAGCCTGCCGCACTTTCCTTCCCATAAAAATCGTGATCCAGATAAAAATCATTATCCGTTCCCTGCACGATGGGATAATCCACATTTGTATCAGGGATCCTGATCCATCCTATGGTGTCCGGATTTTCCGCAGTCAGCGCCTCAAAATCAATAGGAGAGACATACGCTTCCTCTAACGGCTCTGTTTCCTCCGTTTCAGGCTCTGTAGGAGCTTCTGTTGTCTGTCTGGCCGCTTCCTCTGCCAGTCGTTCATATTCTTCCTGGATCCGCTTATCCTCTAAATACTGATGTACGGTCAAAGCGCCGCTTATAAGAAATACAGCCAGCAGAATAAACATCAGCACCCGCCGCTTTCCGCCGCTTTTCCTTTCATTCTCGTTCATACTGAAATGTTCCTTTCCTGCTGTTTCCATTCACCAGTACGCCCCACGGCCTCCTGCATCAGCAAAAGAAGCTCCATAAAGCTTCTGAAATTTACCTGTGAACGCTTTTCCCTCCAGCTGACAGTTCCCTGCCAGGTAGCATTGCGCCGGAACAGAATACGAACCACAAACGTTGCAGGGCCGTAATTTCCAACTGCCACATGAAAGCTTCGGGGGATAATGATGCCATCCGGCCGGCTTCCCTCCGGAAGCGGATCCAGCATGGCCGCGATCTCCTCCTTCAGATCAAATTCGTTGATAAAGGTTCTGCGGTCTGCTACTGCCGGGTGTGATACATCGCCTCCCATCTGACAGCCCTCATAATTTCGTACCGTTACCTCACACATCCGCTTTCCAAGACCGGTTCCTCCGGGACGGATCTGGCCGCCTAAGGAAACTGCCAGAATATCCATAAGCTCCATCAGGCTTAAAAACGACTTCCGTTCCCCTGTTCCCAGATTGGTAATGCTCCCCTGCCAGGTAGCATTGTATCTATATTTTACATGCAGCGTAAAATCAGCTTTTTTTCCCTTTCGCTCCGGCAAAAGCTGTGAAGCCTCCATTTCTCCGGTCTCGGCCTTCAGCTCCCGGCTTTTTCCTAAAAAATTTCTATAGTCAACGCTCTTTATTGGATAGTGGATCTCATCGAATAATTCCTCCAGGATCAGTATCATCTCCGAAAGGCCGATGAAAGGCATACCGCCTTCCCGGCTGTCATGATAGAGTCTCCCCTTCAGTATACGGTCTTCAAATCCGTCTGCTGCAATATGGATAAACCGGTATGCATTCGGCAATAAACCTTTTTTGGTCATTGGCATTTTTCATCCCCTTTTTCTGTCACTTTTTTCTAGTATATCAGTTTCCGGTTACAATCCGGTTACAAATCGGGCTATTTTCTCATTTTTCTTTTTCTTTCCGGCAGAAGATGTAGACATTTTCCCCTTATATGGTTATACTTAACATATATTAGTATGAAGGAGTTACAAAAGATGCCATCAGCATTTGACTTAAATCCTACAATTTATATACATACCTTGGGAGGCTTTTCAATCGAAGCCGGGGGGAAGGTAATCAACGACAGCAGCAATCAGTCAAAAAAGCCATGGGTTCTTTTAGAATATCTGGCAATCTTCCAGAAAAAGGATATCAGTCCGGCAGAACTGATCCAGGTAATATGGCCGGATGATCCGGGTGTTAATCCTGCAGGAGCGCTTAAAACCCTGATGTTCCGCTCAAGAAAGCTTTTAGAGCCTCTGGATATTCCGCCTCAGAAGCTTTTAGTCCAACAGCGCGGAACCTATGCCTGGACCAAAGAATATACTACTGTTTTAGATATTGATGAATTTGAAACGATCTGTACCCGTGTGTTAAATGAATCTCTCCCGGAGGAGGAAGCCCTTTCCCTCTGTTTTGCCGGCGTTGAACTTTACAGGGGAGATTTTCTTCCAAAAGCGGAGTACGAATCCTGGGTCATCCCGATCAGCACCTATTACCATACGCTGTATCAAAAGCTGATCCACTATACCATTCATCTTCTGACTGCAAAGAAAGCCTTTTCCCAGATCACCGCCCTGTGTCAGACCGCTATTGCCATTGAACCCTTTGACGAAGAATTCCGCTATCAGCTGGTTTATTCTCTGTATCGGGACGGCCACACCCATCAGGCGCTGGAAGAATACAACAACACTCTGGATCTCTTTTACAGTGAGTTTTCCATCTCCCCCTCTGATCATTTTAAGGATCTTTATAAGATCATCCGCGATGACGAACAGGGTGTCAACCTGAACCTGGATCATATCCAGCACGCCCTCAGCGAAGAAAGCTCCGGCGGTGCCTTTTACTGCGAATACCCTGTATTCCGTGATCTGTTTCAGCTGGAGCGGCGGGCCATTGACCGCACCGGCGATTCCATCTATCTGTGTATGCTTACCGTAACCGGTCTGAATGGAAAATCACTTAAAACCCTGATCTTAAACAAAGCAATGGAGCATCTGGAAGCATCCATCCGAGGTTCCCTAAGATGCAGTGATGTATTTACCCGTTACAGCATCAGCCAATATCTGATCCTTCTTCCTACGATTACTTCAGAAATGGCTGAGATGGTGCTGAAACGGATCATCACCAATTTCCGGAAAGTTTACAACCGAAAGGACATGACTGTTGAATTCCGTTTACAGCCCTTAAAGCCCTTGAATCGGGATGAAGGGTTCTGATCCTGCCTTCCATACAATTTTTTATCACCCGCCCGGAGAGTGCTTCTGATCTCCGGGCGGGTCATTTTATGGAGTACAGAGTACCGGGATCCCCTTATACACCAGATCATACAGCGCCGGAGCCTTTTGGGGAGGAAGATTGATGCAGCCGTGGCTGCCTCCGGTCTGATAAAGCGTTCCGCCAAACTTGCTTCTCCAAGATGCGTCATGAAGGCCGATCCCGCCGTTAAAAGGCATCCAGTAATCTACATGGCTCTCATACTCATAGGTTCCGTCAGGCTTTTTCTTTCCTCTGAGTATCCGATCCTTTTCCTTATAGGTCAGGCTGTAGATTCCTGAAGGAGTGGTATAATCCTTTGACACATTTCCTGTGACACAGGGAGCATCCCATACGATCTGGCCCTCTTTGAACATATAAACGTGCTGGCCTCCCAGATCGACCTCAACATAGGTAGTTCCCCAATCCGTTCCCTCTCTGGACGCAGCCTTCTGGCTGTAAACAGGCTCTCTGTCGGCCTGAGCCTGTCCTTCGCTCCAGCAGCTTCCCGAAGAAACCAGTTCCATAAGGGCTGCCGTCTCTGCTGCCTGATCGATCTTCCAGCCATAGGGGCCTGTGATCTCTGCCTGACCTCCTGCTGCCTTTGTTACGGTTCTGGCTGTTCCAGCTGTGTCATATAGGGAAGCCAGATCCTTTACGAAAGCCGCTGCCTTTTCCTGATCAACCGTAATCTTTCCCTCTGATACCCCCGTGATCCAGCTGGCCATGGTTTCTCCTGTCAAAAACTCCTCTGCCTCTCCGAATACATAACGGAGCTTTTTTTCTCTCCGGCTGTTCATGGCATCACAGAGATTCTTCAAATGTTCATCACTTTCCCACAGGCTGACGGTTCGGTAGCAGCCTTCTGCCTCCAGATCCAATTCATTTCTTCCTGCCTTTACAGCCTCATTTACTGCCAAAATCGTTTTTTCCCGATCCACATCATTTCCCTGTACTGCGGGAACAATGGAAAATGGCTTTCCTTCCTCATAGGGTGAAATCGAAGCATCCTTTGTAACTGTAACAGCGCTGCTGTTTAATACGGAAAGTGCTTCAATGGCCTGATCCAGCTTTTCCTGGCTGTAGGAGGGAGCAAGCGCTGCCTGATGTGAATTGTCTACCGAGGGGCCGGATTGCCTCCCCCCTTCGTTCTGAGCCTTCAGGATAGCATCCAGATCATCTGTCAACGCAACCTGATAATCAATTGCTTCTCCCCGGATCACCTCCCTGCTCCCGTCCTTTTTTATGACAGAAAGCTCGTATTCGCCGGCATAAAATCCCTGGATCCGTTCTCTGGCCTCCTCCGGTGTGAGTCCTCCCACACCTACGCTGTTGATCCTGGTACCGTCCACAAACCGCGAAGCGTCTTCCTGAGCTCCCGGGGAAGAAACGGCAAAAAAAGCAGACAAAGAAACGGCTGCCAGAAAAAGAGCAGTTTTATTTTTACACATAAAAACATCCTTTCTGATATAAAATCTCATATTTTATTCTAGCATACTTTTCCTTCTGTGCATCTTACAATTGCCTACAATTTTTATTAAAAAATGTAAAAGAGACCCCCCTTCCCGAAAGATCTCCTTTGAACTTGATCAGTCAATGACCTTAATGCTGTCGATCACCGGCTGATTATCCTTTGCAACTGTACCATTATTATCCTCTACCTGAGTATCCTTACAGATTGCGTCCACAACCTCCATACCATCGGTTACATAGCCAAAGCAGGCGTATTCACCGTCCAGGAACGTACTGTCCTCATGTACAATAAAAAACTGGGAGCTTGCACTGTCCTTCATCTGGGAACGTGCCATGGAAATGGCGCCTCTTGTGTGAGATAAGTCATTCTCTACACCATTGGAGGAAAATTCGCCTTTGATTTCCCGTTCTGAGCCTCCCATACCATTTCCCATGGGATCTCCTCCCTGAATCATAAATCCGCTGATGATCCGATGGAAGGTAAGTCCGTCATAAAATCCCTGTTCTGCCAGATCCATGAAATTTGCCACTGTGATCGGGGCGCTGTCTCCGTTCAGCTCTACGAAAATGGTGCCGTAATCCTTTACATTGATCTCTATATGGTGCTTTCCGGCTGCAGCCTGCAGATCCAGACTCTCCTTATGACCTGCTGTACTCTTTTCATCTGCCTGGGCTGTTCTGTCTTCCGCTGCTGTCTCTTTCTCAGACTCTGCTGCTGTTTCTGCCTTTGTGATTTCTGCCTCTGAAGAAGCCGCTGCTGTCTCCTTTGCTGTTTCCTTTGCATCTGGTGTACTGCCGCATCCGGCCATAAATACTGCTGCTGTCACTGCGGCCAGGCAGACTGTCATCCATTTTTTCATCCTGTATTCCTTCCTTTCCCGTCCGTTCATCTGCCCCTTTTTTCTGATAAGAGGCAGCCAGATCATTGTACCATTCCGGATATCCACAAGTAAAGGACTTTATAAAAATATCACAGTTTAGTCACAATTTGCCTAAAGCACTGTGCTTAATATTCTCCCCTGACAGCAAAGCCGTGATCCATGGGGCCGCTTCCCCTTCCCAGATCAAGCTGTGCTTCCAGGGCAGCAGAAAGATACCGCTTCGCCTGAGCGACTGCAGCCTCCAGTTCCATTCCCTTTGCCAGGTTGGAAGCAATGGCGCTGGACAGGGTACAGCCGGTACCATGGGTATTGGGATTGTTGATCCTTTTTCCGTAAAGCCAGATTCCATGGCCCATTCTGTATAAATAATCATTAGCATCATTGATCCGGTGCCCTCCCTTTAAGAGCACACTGCAGCCATATGTCTGTGAAATGATCCTGGCCGCTGTTTCCATGTCCTCTTCAGACCGGATTTCACAGCCGGAAAGCACCTCTGCCTCCGGTATATTGGGCGTCGCCAAAGCTGCCAGAGGCAGCAGCCGCTCTTTCAGCATCTCCACCGCATCTTCTCCTATGAGTCTAGCTCCGCTGGTGGCTACCATCACCGGATCTGCTACAATATGTTCCGCCTGATAAAAGCTCAGGCGCTCTGCGATCACCTTGATCAGCTGTGCAGAAGATACCATGCCGATTTTTACCGCATCCGGCCGTATATCCGTAAATACTGCATCCAGCTGCTTCTCCAGAAATTCCGGCGCCACCTCCATGATAGCGCTTACACCGGTTGTATTCTGTGCTGTGAGAGCCGTGATGACGCTCATTCCATATACTCCATTTGCCAGCATAGTCTTTAAATCCGCCTGGATTCCTGCTCCTCCGCTGCTGTCGCTGCCTGCTATCGTCAATACCGTTTTCATTTGAATCTCCTTTCTGTTTACAAAAAGGGAACGATCAAGACTCACAGCGATAAAACATACTTCGGCTGCCATAAAAACGAATCTCGCAAGCAGGATTCTCCGCCTGCGGCGGGTCGTATCAGCGACATAATCCCACCCCGGCAGGTGCACTCTCTCTTTAAAAGCTTCCCTACGTTGGCATTATCCAAATCAGGTTCACGGGTCTAAGCGCTGTCAGCTTACTCTCAGCCCGCTTGCGCGAGCTCCCCTTTTTATATTACTTTTTATTATAATCCTTCTGTCCTAAAAAGCAAGAGGGATAACCGGCCTTAAACCAGTTATCCCTCTTCCGAAAGATTTTGCATACTTTGCAAACTGATTGCTATCGTAGACATATTATGGAACATTGCAGTAGTCGTAGGCTGTATCATTCCTCCCACTCCTAAAAGAATGAGTAATGTGTTAATACCCACTATTTCTTTATAGTTCCTGTTTATTCTTCTCATCAATGCCTGACTGAGATACTTCAATCGCACAATCTGATATAAATTATCAGCCGGAATCGTAATGTCTGCAATTTCTCTGGCAAGTTCTGACCCATCGCTGACTGCAATCCCTGCGTCCGCCGCTGAAAGTGCCGGAGAATCGTTGATCCCGTCGCCTACCATGAGTACCTTCTTTCCTTTGGCTTTTTCCTTCTCAATAAACATGGCTTTGTCTTCCGGCAATACCTCTGAGTAGTACTCATCAACACCTGCCTTTCGGGCAATGAACGCTGCTGTACGCTCATTGTCTCCCGTCATCATAACAACCTTCTGAAATCCTGCCCCTTTCAATGCTCTCACTACGCTCGCGCTTTCCTCCCGCAACGGATCTTCAATACAGATCACTGCTGCAAGAACTCCGTCTATCGCCAGATATAAATGAGAGTATTCTTCCGGGAGCCTTTCAAACTGTTTCTGATATTCCTTCGGAACAGTACATTTTTCATCATCGAAAATAAAATGTGCACTGCCTATAAAGACACGTTTTCCCTCTATACTGGAAGAAATACCATGAGCTACAATATACTCCACTTTCGAGTGCATTTCCTCATGTTCAAGTCCTGCTTTTTTTGCCGCAGATACTACTGCCTTCGCCATAGAGTGCGGAAAATGCTCTTCCAGACAGGCCGCTATACGAAGCAGTTCATTTTCACCTGCTTCACAAAATGGAACGATCATTTTCACGGTAGGCATAGCTTTTGTAAGCGTGCCTGTTTTGTCCAGTACGATCGTTTCCGCTTCTGCAACCGCTTCTAAAAATTTTCCGCCCTTTACCGTAATATCATAAGAGCCTGCCTGACGAATTGCAGACAATACCGCAATCGGCATTGTGAGTTTTAACGCACAGGAAAAATCTACCATAAGCACAGCTAAAGCCTTCGTGATATTTCGCGTAAAGAGCCATGTAAGAGCTGTTCCTGCGAAGGTCACCGGAACTAATCGATCTGCAAGTCGTTCTGCTTTTCCTTCCAACGAAGATTTCAGCTTTTCAGACTCCTCGATCATCTCAACAATCTTCTCATACCGAGAAGAACCCCCGGCTTTTTTTACAGTAAAAGTAAGTTCCCCTTCTTCCAGAACGCTTCCGGCATATACATATCCTCCTGCCTTTTTCAAAACCGGGAGCGGTTCACCGGTCAGAGAAGACTGATTTACCATTCCTTCGCCTTCGCATACCACCCCGTCAAAAGGAATAACATTCCCCATGTGAACTACGATATTATCCCCTTCTTTGATTTTTCTGGAATCAACAAGTACTTCCTGTTCTTCACTTTTCAGCCAAACCTTCGACACATTCAAAGACATACTGCGTGCCAGATCTCCTACCGATTTCTTATGTGTCCACTCCTCCAAGGTCTCTCCAACTCCCAACAGGAACATAACGGAAGCAGCCGTATTAAAATCACCTCGCAAAACAGAAATGCCAATAGCTGATGCATCCAACACTGCGACTTCCAGCTTCCGCCTTGCAAGACTCTTCCAGCCTTCTTTTAAATAATGTACAGCCTTCCATAAAACCACTGCTTTTCTGACCGGATATGGCAGAAAGATTTTACCGGCATAATGAAAAAGAACTTTACCAATCAGTTTCTCCTGATAAATATCATTCAACTGTCTTCCAGAATTTGTTAACACTTCATCCGGAACTTTTACAGACGTATATCGGAATTTTCTTAAAGCCTGAATCAACAGCTCTCGTTTTCCTGAAAAGCAAACGCAGGCATCGGCCGTCCTTCTATAAACCTTTGCCTGCGTGACATATTCCAGCGTATCCAAATAATACAGTAATGTATCGGCCTCTTTATAAGACATTTGTTTCTGTTCCATATGAATACGGATTCTTCCCGGAATCTCATGCTTTATAGTGAATTTCAATTACGCTTCCTCTGTTTCAGGATCAGCATGATCCTCTACTGTATCTTCCTGTACAGAGGCAGCTTCTTCCGCGGCGCGCCTCTCATTGATCTGCTTTGCTTCTGCCAGGATATCTTCTGCATTTTCCTGAACGGTCTCAGCGGTCTTCATCACACAATCTCTTGCTCGAAGAACTGCTGCTGTTCCTTCCACATATACTTTTTTCACATCCTTACTGGAAAGGATTTTCACACCTGCCGTTCCAAATAATACTCCGCCTGCAAACAATGCAAGGTTCTTTAATTTTAAACTATCCATAAATATCCTCCATTTCTGTCTTGTGCGATTTTATTTGTGTTTTTTTCCGGTATAGAATAACATGACGAGACAAACAATCATTGCCCATGCCCATAACCTATGCTGTTTCATTCTGTCACCTCTTCTCTGGTTTGTTATTATATTCTCTCATATATATACAGTCAAAGTATTTTTCTTTTAATGAAATATTTTCTCAACAAATGGCGTGCCGCAATCATATCACCGTATTTGTATTACCTTATACCCCGCCTGCTCAACCGCTTTCTGGAGCTGCATATCTTCTACCTCTTTTTCCATAGATACAACTGCCGTTTTTTTCTTCAGATTCACTTTTGCAGATACCCCTTCCAAACGGTTCAATGCGTTTTCAACCCGATTTTTGCAATGTTCACAGGTCATGCCTTCGATCTGTACCCTCTTCTGACCTATGATATTTTTCAATTTTTTCTTTTTGTCCTGATTTGCGAAGAACCGCCACAGCATCCTCCCTGCCCCTTAAAGTGCTTTGTGCCGGAACGGATTCCTGTAAATACCAGAATCAAAAGTACAGCAATTATAATCTCATTTACCATTTTCCCATGTTCCTTTCTCCATATATACTTTCAGTTTATCAAAACTTTCATCCGACAAGATATATTCCAGCATACTGGCCTCTTTTTCTGCCTGCTGTTGATCAACTCCCGCCTCTACCAGGATTTTTAGAAAAAAAGAGTGTCTGGCAAGTATTTTGTCCGCCAATGCATTTTCTTCAATCCTCTCCTTTCCATACTGGATCTCATACATTTTGTTTCTTCGGATCGCTCCTATATCTTCCAGCGACCTGACCATTCTATAGACTGTCGCTATTCCGATCGCAGGGTCTTTTTTTATCGCTTTATAATAAATTTCTTTACAGCAGACACATTCTTCTTCCAAAATAATATCCAGAAGAATTTTCCTTTGTGCCGTAATACGGCCTCCACACGCTCTTAACTTACGGAAAATTGTTTCTTTTTCCATTTGTGTCCTGGAAAAATCCGGATTTTCATTTTTCTGGCAGCTTTTCACAGACCTCACTCCATTTCCTGTGTTTTATATAAAAGGCCCACACCTTTTCCAAAGTGCGGGCTTTCCCTGAAATTTCCTATTTTTCTGCACTATGGCATCCGCAGCTGCACACTGTATGTCCTTCTTTTCCTGAACATTTTCCTGCAGATGGGCAGCCTATACATTTAACGCCTCTCTTCTTTGCTTTCCATATATAAACAGCCGCAGCGCCTATAATCAACAGCAGGATACCTGTTACCAACAAATCTGCCATACGTCGCTATCCTTTCTTTTTTATGCGCGGAGACGATACTCGGCGCTGAAAGCTTTCTCATTTCTCTGGATCAGCACAAGCAATGCCCCGGCAAATGCAGCCACTGCGATCAGTCCCGGAACAAAACCGTTTCCAAGGGTTCCTGTTGTTATCAGCGTACCTACCTGATATACGAAAAATGCAACTGTATAACCGGTAGCTAACTGCAATGCAATTCCTCCCCACAGCCATCTTTTATCCTGCATTTCAGAATTCATCGCACCAAGGGCTGCAAAACAAGGCGGCGTGAAAAGATTAAACATCAGATAAGCAAGTGCCGCGACTTTCGTAAGTCCCATAACCATTGCCACTTCATTTGCTCCGCCAACTAACGCCAGCTCATCCGTATCAATAAAATTCGTAAGTCCATAAACAACTGCCAGGGTGCCGACCACGTTCTCTTTTGCAATAAAACCTGTGATTGCTGCCGCTGCAAGCTGCCATACGCCAAATCCAAGCGGGATCAGAAGTACTGCAAAAGGAGAAGCAATCGAGGCAAGGATAGACGTATGTTCCATTCCCTCTTCCACTACCTGGAACTGCCAGTTAAAACTCTGCATAATCTGCACTGCAGTATTACATACCAAAATGATCGTTCCTGCTTTCACAATGTATGCCTTACCGCGGGAAAGCATAGAAAGGGTTGCCCGTTTTAAACTCGGAATTTTGTATTCCGGAAGTTCAATGATAAAGAACGATTTACGGAATTTATATCCGGTAATCTTTTTTACCAATAATGCGCCCAGGAAAATCAACACAGCTCCAGCCAGATACATGGTCGGCCCTACCCATGAAGCGTCTGCGAAGAACGCCCCTGCAAATAACGCGATCACCGGAAGCTTTGCTCCGCACGGCATAAACGGCGTCAGCATGGCGGTTGCTCTTCTTTCTCTTTCGTTCCGGATGGTACGGCATGCCATGATACCCGGAATAGCGCATCCTGTTCCGATCACCATAGGGATTACAGACTTTCCTGATAAACCAACTCTCTTAAAAATCGGATCTAAAACCACAGTAGCGCGAGCCATATATCCGCAGTCTTCCAAAAGAGCAATCAGGAAATACATAACCATTACCAGAGGCAGGAAACCGACTACTGCGCCTACGCCTCCAATGATGCCATCCACCAAAAGCGCCTGAAGGAACGGATTTGCTCCTTCCACCAAACCTGCAACCCAGCCCTGAAAAGCTTCAATACAGCCAACTAACCAGTCCGCAATCCATGTTCCAACCGTAGACTGGGATATGTAAAACACGCCAAACATAACCACTGCAAAGATTGGGATTCCAACAAATTTATTGGTAAGCACCGCATCGATGCTGTCCTGCTTATTTTTATCCTTTGTTAAAACTTTTCTTTTTTCTACTGCTTTTACAATCCCATTTACAAATTCAAAGCGCTTCCTGTCGGCTGCCTCAACCTGCGCTTTGTCTTGCAGATCAATATCCGCCTGCACATATGGCGCTTTCTGCACACGTCCTTTTAATGCTGCTGCATGATTTACAACCTCTTTTAATCCTTCATGTCCTGAGGTTATAGATACAGTCTGAATAACTGGACAGCCTAATTTATCCGCTAATTTCTTTACATCAATTTCTGTTTTTTTCTTCTCCGTAATATCGCTTTTATTAAGAGCAACTACCACCGGGATTCCCAGTTCCAGAAGCTGCGTTGTAAAAAACAAACTTCTGCTCAAATTAGTTGCATCCACAATATTAATAATCGCATCCGGATTTTCGTTTTTTACATAACTGCTGGTAATACTCTCCTCCGATGTAAACGGAGACATAGAATAGGCTCCCGGTAAATCTACCGCGATCAGTTCCTCCGAACCGCCGTAATATCCTTTCTTGATCGGACTCTCTTTTTTCTCTACTGTAACTCCAGCCCAGTTTCCCACACGTTCATTTCTTCCTGTGAGCGCATTGTACATGGTTGTTTTTCCGCTATTGGGATTTCCTGTCAACGCAATTCTCATTGATGTTTCCTCCTTCATACTCAGATTAGCATGAACTAACCCATCGTTTTAAAAAAACAGTGATCAAAATCACCATTTTTATATTGAAATAGCCTGCGCTAAATCAGTATCAATATTATATCTGCCATCTTTGATAGATACCACGCAACCGCCTTTTCGATGCGTGATCACAGTAATCGGCTCTCCGCTGTAACATCCCAGAGAAAACAAAAACTCATTTAATTCTTCATCATCTGTCAATATATCTTTGACAATATATTCTTTTCCTTCTTTAGCCTCTGATAAATTCATAAACCTTTGGCACACTCCATTCCTTTTATATCTATATATTTATTTTATGTATCAGATAAGTTATTCTTCATTCACACAAGTTAGCTTATCCTAATTTTTATATTTTGTCAAGTCCATTATTGAGTTTTTTTATCGTCAAGCATTTAATTTTTTGCATATAAAAAGGACTAAGTCCTTTAAAGCCATAGCTTTTAGGATTTAGCCCTTTTTGAGATATAAGGAAAGGGAAGCCAAAACAATGCTTCATATATTCCTGCACATCTTTCCTTGTAACAACCAGCGTTGTGAAGTAGAATTACTTGTGGTTCTCTATTTTCCTGCATTGGCAATCGCTGCCTGAGCTGCTGCCAGTCTTGCGATTGGAACGCGGAATGGTGAGCAGGATACATAATCCAGACCAATCTTGTGGCAGAATTCTACAGAAGTAGGATCGCCGCCATGCTCGCCGCAGATACCTACATGCATATCAGGACGGGTGCTCTTGCCTAACTTGATCGCCATTTCCATCAGTTTTCCTACGCCGGTCTGATCCAGTCTTGCGAATGGGTCGTTCTCAAAGATCTTTGTATCATAGTAAGCATTTAAGAACTTGCCTGCATCATCACGGGAGAAGCCGTAGGTCATCTGTGTCAGGTCATTGGTACCAAAGCAGAAGAACTCAGCTTCCTTTGCGATCTCGTCAGCTGTCAGAGCTGCTCTTGGGATCTCGATCATGGTACCTACTTCATACTTTAAGTCAATGTCGGATGCTGCGATCTCAGCATCAGCTGTCTCAACAACTACCTTCTTAACAAACTTTAACTCTTTGATATCGCAGATCAGAGGGATCATGATCTCCGGGCAAACGTTCCAGTCAGCGTGAGCCTTCTTTACGTTGATTGCTGCACGGATGACAGCCTTTGTCTGCATCTTTGCGATTTCAGGATAGGTAACAGCCAGACGACAGCCGCGATGTCCCATCATCGGGTTGAACTCATGGAGAGAATCACAGATTGCCTTGATGGTCTCAACGCTCTTGCCCTGTGCTTCTGCCAGCTTCTTGATATCCTCTTCCTCGGTAGGAACAAACTCATGCAGAGGCGGATCCAGGAAACGGATGGTAACAGGATTGCCCTCTAAAGCCTCGTAAAGCTTCTCAAAGTCTCCCTGCTGCTCAGGAAGGATCTTCTCTAAGGCTGCTTCTCTCTCTTCTACTGTCTCGGAGCAAATCATCTCGCGGAATGCGTCGATACGGTTGCCCTCGAAGAACATATGCTCCGTACGGCAAAGGCCGATACCCTCTGCGCCCAGTTCTCTTGCCTTTGCAGCGTCTCTTGGAGTATCTGCATTGGTGCGGACTCTCAGTCTTCTATATTTGTCAGCCCATGCCATGATGCGGCCGAACTCGCCTGCGATGGTAGCATCTACCGTAGGAATAATGCCGTCATAGATCTTACCGGTAGAACCGTCGATAGACAGCCAGTCGCCCTCATGGTACTCTTTTCCGGCCAGAACGAACTTCTTGTTTGCCTCGTCCATGATAATCTCGGAACAGCCGGATACACAGCAGGTACCCATACCGCGGGCAACTACAGCTGCGTGGCTGGTCATACCGCCGCGGACTGTCAGGATACCCTGAGAAGCCTTCATTCCTTCGATATCTTCAGGAGATGTCTCAAGACGTACTAATACGACCTTTTCGCCTCTTTCCTTCCACTCTTTTGCATCCTCAGCAGTAAATACGATCTTGCCGCAGGCAGCGCCTGGGGATGCAGCCAGAGCCTTTGCAACCGGCTCAGCCTTCTTTAATGCCTCTGCGTCAAACTGTGGGTGAAGCAGGGTATCCAGATTACGGGGATCGATCATCTGAACTGCCTTCTTCTCATCGATCATGCCCTCATCTACCAGATCACAGGCAATCTTTAAAGCAGCCTTAGCTGTTCTCTTTCCGTTTCTGGTCTGCAGCATATAAAGCTTCTTATCCTCAATGGTGAACTCCATATCCTGCATATCTCTGTAATGATCCTCCAGAATATGGCAGATGCCTACGAACTGCTCATAAACCTCCGGCATAACTTCCTTTAACTGGTCAATCTTCTGAGGGGTACGGACACCTGCAACTACGTCCTCACCCTGAGCATTCATTAAGAACTCGCCCATCAGGTGCTTCTCGCCGGTAGCTGGGTCACGGGTAAATGCAACGCCTGTACCAGAAGTCTCGCCCATGTTTCCGAATGCCATCATCTGTACGTTTACAGCAGTACCCCAGGAATAAGGGATATCATTATCGCGGCGGTATACGTTTGCTCTTGGGTTATCCCAGGAACGGAATACAGCCTTGATGGCCTCCATCAGCTGCTCCTTAGGATCGGTTGGGAAATCCTTTCCGATCTTTTCTTTATATTCAGCCTTGAACTGATTTGCCAGCTCGTGAAGATCCTCAGCGGTCAGCTCCACGTCCTGGGTTACTCCCTTCTCAGCCTTCATCTTATCGATCAACTCTTCAAAATACTTCTTTCCAACTTCCATAACAACGTCGGAAAACATCTGGATGAATCTTCTGTAGCAGTCCCATGCCCAGCGCGGATTACCGGACTTTGCAGCCAGAACCTCTACTACTTCCTCATTCAGACCCAGGTTTAAGATGGTATCCATCATACCCGGCATGGAAGCTCTTGCACCGGAACGAACGGAAACCAACAGAGGATTCTCCTTATCGCCGAACTTCTTGCCGGTGATCTCCTCCATCTTTCCAATATGCTCCATGATCTGGCCCATGATCTCGTCATTGATCTTTCTGCCATCTTCATAATACTGGGTGCAGGCCTCTGTTGTAATCGTAAATCCCTGTGGTACAGGTAATCCCAGATTTGTCATCTCCGCAAGGTTAGCGCCCTTACCACCTAACAGGTTTCTCATGGTCGCATTGCCTTCGCTGAATAAATAAACCCACTTTGTAGCCATAAGTTTCTTCCTCCTCATTCTGGCAGATTCCCTCAGGACTCTGCCGCTCTTTAACCGGACATACCGGGAAATTTCCTGTGCCCGCCTATCAGACGGAATCAATGGTTCTCCTTATCCGTCCACCTCGTTTATTATATCACAAAGATTGGGGGAGTAAAGTCCTTTACCGACAAAATTTTGAAAAAATTTGGTTATTTTACAGCAAAATTTACTGTAAGCGTTTTCATTTTCTGTCATTTTCGTATATTCATTTATCATTCGTATATACGAACATCAATTTTATGGTGACTATATACAAAAATACAATACCTTGGTTCAAAGCATACAGAATATCCTACTATCATAGAACTATTTAAATGGCACCGCCCAATATAAAAAAACCACCAAATGCAATCTATGCACCGGTGGCTTTTCTCATAATTTCTTTGTGGGCTATTACTTCTTAAATTACCATTGTTATCTATTCATCTATGGCCATGACATTTCCCTCAGGAGAACCTGCTGCAAGATAACCATGACTTTTTCCAATATCACTATCAGTAATCCAAAAAGAATAAAGTTTCCCTTTTTTTAAGTAAAATCTAATTTGAATAATATTGGGGATATTCTCTAACACGGCATGTTCTTTCCACATTACTCTGACTTTAGTAGCGTTCGTCTGCACAGAGATACAGTCTTCCATACAATATCCCGGCAGCACATTCCCACATACATCTAACAGTTCTACCCTCAGTTCCCCATTTGTGCAATCTGTATTTACGAAAAAATATTCTCCTTTGTATTCTATCTTTTCTGTAAGCAAATATCCGCCATTTCCATTGTCACACATAGCAGCAAATCCGTCTCTTCTAAGTTTTGCCATTCCTACTGCTCCACCAGAATATTTATGATATCCAAAAACCGGGGATTTTCCTGAAAATGCAGAGTAATAAAAATATAATTCATCTCCAACAACTGTGCATATTCCATTTGCAGGATGCAAATATCCATAATCCCAACGTCCTTTCTCTCTGGAAGAAGAAAGAAAATTGCCATAGCTGCCTCGTGAAAAATGAAATCCATCTCTGGAAAAACCGAGTTTCAAATCATTAATTTTCGGCATTCCAGTTTTTTCAGCAATAAAATTCGGCGGCCCCATAAACACAGAATAAACCCCCAGCATTACGCTTTCATAACCTACCGCATCCAGATTATAAAGTTGTGTATAATATCCAAGTTCCGGATCAGGCTTATCGAAAATATCTGTTCTGGACCAAAAACTTACATCATTTGATTTCCAATTTTTCCCTGCAACAAAATCATCTGTTTCATAATACCCCCGGACACGAATACGACTATCCAACTCAGAAAATGTACGCATACTATATATCCATTTATGAGTAAATGGATTATAAAAGAAAGTCGTATTATCCCCACTATGAGTCGTTTCGCCTCTCTCTTTCCAACTTATTCCATCAGGAGATGTGTATAAAACCGTGATTTCTTTGGGCGGAACAGAATTAGGATCATCATGAGCGTGCTTCGGCTTCAAATGGTAGTATCGAAAATCTGTATCAAAACAACGATAAAATACCAGCATTTTATAACGTTCATTCGAATCTGCCGCATAATGATCCAGCCATACCGCATCTCCATCCCGAAGATACCCCGGAATGTGCGGCAAGATCCGATCTGTTTCCGCCAAACTATCTATCTCTGTTCTGCGTTTCCAATCAAGCCCATTTTCGCTTTCAGCATATGCAGTCCCGTCAAACCAGCCGGCATGATACCACATTTGAAATTTTCTCTGCTGAGAATTATAAAATACCCCACCATTAAACGGACAAGCACATGTACAAAATCCATTGTTCATTTCCAGTTTTGTCTCCGGTTCCAATAATGGAAAATCCAATACCTCCGGTATACCCTCTTCCCTCTCCAGATCCGTCTTCTGAATAAGGAAATCATCTACAAACAACTGTCTGCCTACACTGATATTAATCATATCCGGCTTATTTTCAAGATAAGGAACAGGCAAAGGTTTATCCAAACTCGTTTCCTTTACTTTTGGCGGCCAAATATCTGGTAATATAATATTGTTGTAAAGTTTCTTCACGGTCCAATCTCTTTTCTGCAAATTATTTCTCTTCCCGAGGTTTATAAAACACTGTAGTCAACACAAATGCTACTATAAAACCAATCGCACAAACAATTAAATATTGAGGCAGCTGACCATTCAGATATAGTAAAATACCAGGAATTGCCGTAATAGACATCCCTGTTGCAGCTAATCCTAACAGAGATGATACAATTCCGGCACAACCACCACCAATACATGCACAGACAAACGGAGTCAGGCGGGGCAGATTTCCACCAAAAATAAGAGGCTCTGTAATTCCTAAAGAAGCAGGCACTACAGAAGTCATATACATAGCTCTCTGCTTTATATTTTTAGTTTTCAATGCTGCGGCAATTCCTGCTCCGCACTGAGCAACAATTGCTCCACAAGTAAGTGTATTAAAGGGGTTGGCTCCAGTATTTGCCAACAATTCAATTTCGAGAGTTTTAAACGTATGATGCAATCCAGTAACAACAACAGCCTGCTGCAGCGCACCAACAATAAATCCACCAATTCCTAAAGGAATATTCATAAGAAAATTCACTGCGTCCAAAAGGCCTTTTTCAACAATGTGCATAACCGGACCAATAACGACCAGACCTAAAACCATGCTGACCAGTAATGTAACAAACGGAGTAACAATCAAATCCAAAACATCTGGAACAACTTTTCTCAGCCATTTTTCAAGTCGAGCAGCAATCACTCCTAAAACCAGTGCCGGAAGTACGGAGCCTTGATAACCAACAATGGGAATATTCACCCCCATAAGCGCTAAATAAATTGGCTCTGCGGTACCACCTGCAACCTGATTTGCATTTGGAAGCTGTGAGGATACCAACATCAAACCAATAACAAAACCCAAGGCAGGAGAGCCCCCGGATCGTTTCATGACAGAATATACAACAAGCGCGGGCAGAAATGCAAACGGAGTATCAATCAAGATTTGAGTAAACTTCAATAATGTAGGATCAAGCGTGACACCCAAATTCTGGATTAAACCACGAACTCCCATAAATAATCCCGTAGCCACTAAAATAGGAATAATTGGGACAAACACATCTCCCAAAAGACGTGATATCTTCTGGAACCAATTCATACTCATATGTGTGGCATCTCGTTTGGACAGTAGTTCTCCCTCACCGAAATTACAAAGTTCCATAAATTGTGTATAAACCTTATTGACAAAACCAGTACCAAGTATAATCTGATGCTGTCCTGAAGATAAAAAACTTCCTTTCACACTCTCAATTTTTTCAATCTCATTTTTTTGAAATCGGGTTGCATCTTTCAGCACAAGACGAAGTCGGGTTGCACAGTGCTCTACACTCAAAATATTTTCTTTGCCGCCAACTAAGGCCAGAATAGATTCAGCAACCTGTTTTTCTTTGCTCATAACTAATCCTCCTAGTATACTCGATATGCAACAATGAACGCGCTTTCATTTATTGTAACTTAAATATAAACCTGATTTAATATTTTGTCAAGAAATGTTCGTTCATTTTTACATTTATTATAATTATCGCAGATACTATTTGGTTATTTTGCACGAAGTCGATTCTCTAACATATAAATGAGGTGATAATTGAAGTGTTTCTTCTTCTGTATCATTTCGAATTTCATGAATCAATAGTTCTATCGCATTTCGTGCAATCTCATCAATCGGTGATGCCACAGATGTTAGAGATGGTATCATTTTTCTCGACAAAAGTGTATCATTATACCCACACACACTAACATCCTCTGGAACACGGATTCCTCTCTGAATCAGCGCACGTATAATATCACTGGCTGCAATATCGCTATGGGCAAACCAAGCCGTCACTTCTGTAGGATCATGTTCATCAAAATATTTACTAATGATCTGATAAGCTTTTTGATTCTCTGCTGTTTCGTGCTGGTTGCATTCAAGGACAGCATGAAGACTTAGATTATGTTCCTCAAGTCCCTTTTGAAATCCGGCTAATTTATTATTTCCATCTGGTGCTATAGACGGACCTAAATATCCTATTTTAATATGTCCAGTGTCATAAAAATGATGTGCTACCTGAAGTGCTCCATCTTCAGAACGTATCATCAGATTCTTTTTTCCTACTTTCTTAAAAAGACTTACCATGGGTATTTTTACAGAACTGTACAATTTCATATTGGGAACACCAATTGGACGTACAATAATTCCATCTACTTTTCGTCTTTTAAAATTACTGATAACGTTTGCCTCTCTTGCCCTTTCACGCTGTGCATCACCAACAATAACACTATATCCTTCCTTCTCTGCCTCCCTGATAATTGCTGTTACCATAGACGCATAAAGTGGGTTGGATAAATCTGAAAACAACACGCCAATAATGTTCGTATTATTTCCCGCTAAATTCTGTGCTACCATATTGGGTTCATAATTCAGTTCTCTGACCCAGTACATTACATTACTTCGTGTTTCCGGCTTAATCGAGGGATAATTAGACAACACCCTTGAAACCGTTGCACGTGATACCTTCGCCGCTTTCGCAACGTCCTCCATTGTTGCCATATTCTCACCTCCCCTAAAGTTGATAGTATATATTTGATCATAATCCGAACTCTATTTTCACTTTGAAGAGCACTAAAATATATCCATATGCAACTGCAAACAGTCTTGAATAAAATAGCCCCAACTTTCAGGTAAACCTGTTCCCTAAAATTATTAATGTACCATCACTATCTTTCTTTTTTATCCGAAAAATTCAGGATCAGCTATAGCATATAAACATAAGAACTGTCCCCGTTAAAACACTTTTCTATTATTTCCTTACACCTTAAACCGATACCCAACTCCCCAGATGGTCTCAATGTACTGAGGCTTGGCTGTATTAAATTCAATTTTTTCCCGGATCTTCTTAATATGCACTGTAACGGTGGCAATATCGCCGATGGATTCCATATCCCAGATTTTGCTGAACAGTTCCTCCTTTGTAAATACATGGTTGGGATTCTGGGCTAAAAAGGTTAGAAGATCAAATTCCTTGGTTGTAAAAGTTTTTTCCTCTCCTGCCACCCATACTCTGCGGGCTGTTTTGTCGATCTTTAAACCGCGGATTTCAATAATCTCATTGGCGGGCTGGCCGCTTCCGATCAGACGCTCATAGCGGGCCATGTGGGCTTTCACTCTGGCAACCATCTCGCTGGGACTGAACGGCTTTGTAATATAATCATCTGCTCCAAGGCCCAGACCGCGGATTTTGTCAATGTCCTCCTTTTTGGCAGAAACCATAATAATAGGGGTATTTTTAATCTCCCTTACCCTGCGGCAGATCTCAAATCCGTCCGTTCCCGGAAGCATCAGATCCAGGATCAGGAGATCGTAGTCTTCCTTTAAAGCACGGTCCAGACCATCGGTTCCGTTATTTTCGATCTCAACCTCAAAGCCGGACAGCTCCAGATAATCCTTTTCCAGCTCTGCGATGCTTTCTTCATCCTCTACAATCAGTATTTTGCTCATTCCTGCATAACCTCCTGATATTTTCTTAATACAAAATGGATCTCCGTTCCGATGCCTTCCTTGCTGGTGGCCCAGATGCGTCCTCCGTGATCCTCAATGATCTTGCGTACAATGGACAGTCCGATCCCGCTGCCGCCCTGAGAAGAGTTTCGTGAGGAATCTGTACGGTAAAAACGGTCAAATATGTTGGGAAGATCCTTTGCCGCAATGCCTTTTCCATTGTCCTCAATCTCAATCTGGATAAAGTCTCCCACATCCTTGATCCTGATATTGATGATTCCTTTTTTCTTGTCCAGATATTTGACGGAATTGCTGATAATGTTATTGATCACACGCTTCATCTGCTCTGCATCTGCAATGACCATCACATCCTCATCCGCATAATTGAAATATCCCAGCTCAATGCCCCTTGCTTCCATATCCAGACCCACCTCTTCCAGACAGTCCTTAAAATACTGGGATACATTAATCTTTGCAAAGGTATAAGGGATCTTATTTGTGTCAATCTTGGAGTAAAAGGTCAGCTCATCGATCAGCCGGTCCATATCATTGGCTTTATTATAAATCGTGCGGATATATCTGTCCAGCTTCTCAGGTGAGGAAGCAACCCCGTCCAGAATCCCTTCTACATACCCCTTAATGGCTGTAATGGGAGTCTTAAGATCATGGGAAATATTACTGATCAGCTCCTTGCTTTCCTTATCATACTGAAGCTTTTCCTCTGCATTTTCCTTTAAACGGATCCGCATTTCTTCAAAATCCTGGCAAAGCTGGCCTATCTCATCATCTGCATCTACATCCAGGGTAAACTCCAGATTACCGTCCCGTATCTGCTTGGTAGCCTCCTGAAGCTTGTTTAAGGGGCTTAAAATCGAACGGTATACCCAAACCGTAAGGGTAAAGCCCGCTACCACCAGAATCGCCACGCCCAAAAACAGCATTTCCCGAAACATGGACTTTACTTCAGGAAGCAGATCGTCTACATTGGAAACAATAAACACACTTCCCTCGGCACCGTCCGAAAACTGAAAATCCATCTGCTTGATCAGATGCTGACTCTCGCCGTCCAGATAGATCCCACCTTCCATGCGTCCCTTCATCACATCAAAATCCGGAAGCTGAGCGCAGAGAGACGCATCCTGCGGTTCTCCGTTCGCCCCGTAATAAATGATCGTATCCTCACGGCGGACAATCAGATAGGCATATTGTTCATTTAATTTTGCATTCACTTTATCCAGATATGCCGGATCCTTGTAATTATCCGGGTTTTCATCCAACACCTTTCGGATATCTTTCTGCGACTGTCTGGTCAAACGGTTAAATACCTGAAGGGAATTACCGTTTAACAGTTCAATCTGCTCTGTAAGACCATATGCTTCTTTAAAGGACTTTTCCTGATAATCGCTGAGGGCGATCACAGAAAGGTAGATCATAAGCATCGGAAAAACGGTTATGATAATAAATGCTACCGCAAGCCGTGTCCTTATCTTCACCTTTTTATCCTCCTTCCACTACCCCCGGCGCAGCACGCAGACAGGCAATTTACATATAGTTTAAGTATACCATACTTATGGCGGGGCGTTTATAAAATCATTCTAAACTTTTCTACGCGCCGCTTGGAAAAAGCACATGAAAAAAGCACCCGGAAATACCGCTTTTAACGGTTTCCCAGATGCTGTTTTCTTTCATTTTACATATTCCCTAGAAACGGAACTTATCCTCAAAGTAAGCCTTCAACTCAGCAATCGGTACGCGTACCTGCTCCATGGTGTCGCGGTCGCGGACAGTAACTGCCTGATCGTTCTCAGAATCAAAATCATATGTTACACAGAACGGAGTACCGATCTCATCCTGTCTTCTGTAGCGCTTTCCAATATTTCCTCTGTCATCAAACTCACAGTTATAGTATTTTGAAAGCTCTGCAAATACCTTCTCAGCGCCCTCGTTAAGCTTCTTGGAAAGAGGCAGAACACCAATCTTTACAGGAGCCAGCGCCGGATGGAAATGAAGAACAGTTCTCACATCGCCCTCTCCGATCTCTTCCTCATCATAAGCAGCACATAAGAATGCCAGTGTAACACGGTCTGCACCCAGTGAAGGCTCGATTACATAAGGAATGTATTTTTCCTTGCTCTCGTCATCAAAGTATGCCATATCCTGTCCGGATACATTCTGATGCTGGGTCAGGTCATAATCGGTTCTGTCTGCAATACCCCACAGCTCACCCCAGCCAAAGGGGAATAAGAACTCAAGGTCTGTGGTAGCCTTGCTGTAGAAGCACAGTTCCTCCGGTGAATGATCTCTTGCACGCATCTCCTCCGGCTTGATGCCAAGGGTCTGAAGCCAGTCAATACAGAACTGCTTCCAGTATGCAAACCACTCCAGATCGGTGCCCGGCTTGCAGAAAAATTCAAGCTCCATCTGCTCAAACTCTCTGGTACGGAAGGTAAAGTTTCCGGGAGTGATCTCATTTCTGAAGGACTTTCCAACCTGTCCGATACCGAAGGGAACTTTCTTTCTGGAGGTTCTCTGAACATTCTTAAAGTTTACGAAAATACCCTGTGCAGTCTCAGGTCTTAAGTATACGGTATTCTTGGCATCCTCAGTTACGCCCTGGAAGGTCTTAAACATCAGGTTGAACTGACGGATATCTGTAAAATCGTGAGCGCCGCAGCTTGGACAGCAGATGTGCTTATCCTCAATATACTGCTTCATCTCTTCCTGAGACCAGCCGTCTACAGAGCCTTCGATCTCGATACCGTGCTCATCATTATAATCCTCAATCAGCTTGTCTGCGCGGAAACGCTCCTTACACTGCTTACAGTCCATCAATGGATCAGAAAATCCGCCCAGATGGCCGCTGGCTACCCATGTCTGGGAATTCATCAGAATCGCACAGTCCACACCTACGTTGTATGGGCTTTCCTGAACAAACTTCTGCCACCAGGCTTTCTTTACATTGTTTTTAAGCTCAACACCCAGATTGCCGTAATCCCAGGTATTTGCAAGACCGCCGTAGATCTCAGAACCAGGGTATACAAAACCTCTGTTCTTGGCAAGAGCTACGATTTTTTCCATTGTCTTTTCCATGATCCATGTCCTCTCTTTTTATATACTTACTGTCAGCAAGCCCCTTTCAGGGCATCACTCCAATATAATGCAGCTTACTCCCTCAGACGCGGTTTCCACTGTATGAACATCCCGAAGGGTACAGCCCTCACTTATATAGCGGATCTTTTTTTCCGCGGAAATGACCCCCTGGCCCGAAACACGGACCGCAAGACCTGTTTCCTTTAAAATTTCCTGCTGATCTGCCGCTTTTCCCTCTGTATCCAGATAAGAAGTCTGTTCTTTCAAAGCCAGGGACGCAGGACTGCCTATATCAATCGAATCAAAGGGCATCCCCTCATCTCCTATGTCCTGTGAAAACTCCACCAGCCGGGAAGGGGTATCGTATTCCGTCACCAGAACTGCCCTTCCATCCTTCATACTCACTGTATCAAGAGCAACCGGAAGCTTTTCTGCCCCCTTCTCATTTTCAAAGACTGGCTCTTCGCCCTGAGACTGGTTAAACTGGCCGATTCTCTCTCCGGCAAAGGCTTTTAACTCCTCTTCTTTGTAATCGCCTTCCCCGAAGCTTTCGACAGAAGCCCAGGAAACGCTTCCATCACCGGCTACATAAAGGGTATTTTCCGTAAAGGCTTCCCGACTCCCTTTGGATCTGGCACAGCCGGCAAAAAAGACGGTGCAGGCTGCAAGAAGCAGGATTCCTCTTATGCTTTTCTTCATATTTCTTCCTTTCTTCCAGGCTTCTCCTGCATCCGCGGGAGCAATATACCGCTTATTATATCTTCTGATGCGTATAATTTCAAGCCTTATCGGCAAGTATTTGTTGTGGTCGCCAATGGCCATAGGTTGTTTCTATAGGTAAAACCAAAACATTTCCATCTGTTCTACCTGGTCATCAGTTCCAGAATTTCCAGAGAACGGAAGTTGTGGCGGATGAAGGTGGTTCTGGCGTTTTCTACCTGGTGCTCGAATTCGGCCTGGACTTCGGGTTTTAGTACGAAGGTATAGAGGCTTCCTACAGGGGAATAAATGACATATTGCCAGGTGTAGGTACAGGACTCGGATACCTTTCCCTGGGGATTTTCTGTGTATTCTCCGTTTATAACCATGACTTTCAGCTCAAAGATCCGCCGGATCAGGCGGTTTGGAAGGGACGGATTTAAAAGGGCCTTTAATGTCTGGTAAACCAGTGTTAAAAGTTCGGTTCCGTCCATGTTTTCCTGAGCCAGATAGGAGGCCATTTCCAGAAAATAAGCTCCGTAACAGGCCCCCTCCATATCTGCAGAAAGCTCGTCAAAATAGCATACCGGCTGGGCGCTCTGAAGGGTATAGGCGCTGCGGCCCTCAAAGACGTTAAAAGTGCCGAACACAAAGGGTCTGGTAACTGCCATCAGGGCGCTTCCCGGCCTTCTTACTCCGTGAGCAAAGGCTGTGATCTTCCCCCGTTCTCTGGTCAAAAGCACCACTCTCCGGTCTGCTTCCCCAAAGGATGCAGCCAAAAGCACCATGCCCGTGAGGCTAACTGCTTCTCTCACCCTGCTCGCTCCCCTTATACGTCTTTTTTGTCATAGCCGTAATTTTTCATATACAGCTCACTGTCTCTCCATTCCCTGCGTACCTTTACCCACAGCTGCAGATTGACCTGCATCTCCAGCATATTTTCAATTTCCCTGCGGGCATTGGTGCCGATGCGCTTTAACATAGAGCCGCCCTTTCCGATAATGATTCCCTTGTGGGACTCGCGTTCGCAGACAATGCTGGCTTCAATGTCCATGATGCCGTTTTTCCTTTCGCGCATCTTTTCGATAGTAACTGCTATCCCGTGGGGAATCTCATCATCCAGAAGGCGAAGCGCTTTTTCTCTGATAAGCTCTGCCGCAATCTGGCGCATGGGCTGATCCGTAACTGTGTCCTCATCATAAAACATGGGGCCGCAGGGCAGATATTTAAAAAGAAGCTCCAGCAAAAGATCGGTATTTTTTTCCTTCAGTGCGGAAAGAGGCACAATTTCTGCAAACTTGCACACATCCTTGTAGGCATCTATAAATGTTAAAATTTCTTCCTGCTTTTTTAAGGTATCAATTTTGTTGATCACCAGAATCACCGGTGTTTTCACATTGGAAAGCTGCTCTGCAATGTGGCGTTCCCCGGCCCCGATAAAGGTGGTGGGTTCCACCAGCCAGAGGATCACATCCACTTCCTTTAAGGTGTGCTCTGCCACATCTACCATATATTCGCCCAGCTTGTTTTTCGCCTTGTGGATTCCCGGAGTATCCAGGAAAATGATCTGGCCTCTTTCATCTGTATACACCGTCTGGATCCTGTTTCTGGTGGTCTGGGGCTTATCAGAGGTAATGGCGATCTTCTGGCCGATCAGATGATTCATCAGCGTGGATTTTCCTACGTTGGGACGGCCGATCAGTGTGACAAAGCCTGATTTCTTCTGTACATTTTCTTCCATCATTTCTGCTCCTGCTCATTTAGTGGTAAAGATGCTTTATTTCGTTAAAGAGTTCCTGTTCATTCACAATCTGCTGGTCATTTCCAATGGCACAGAGAGCGCCTGTGTTTAACACAGACTCTAACAGTCCGGCCAGTGCCCGGATATCCTCCTGGGTCACATTCAGAACCTGATCCCGCTCTCTCTGGATCATCTCGTCCGTAACGCCGGAAAGCCATGCTCCCAGGTTTCTGGCTCCTTTTGCCGCAGGATTTAAGGGAGCATCCAGCTCACTGAAGGCGCCGATAACGTATTTTGTCATATCTCTGTCGTCAATGGAAAAGGTTCTCAAATACTCCGGGATTCCCTCATAAACCCGGTTTGTCTCGCCCAGCTTGGGATCCCGGTAAGATACTAACATTGTTTCCCCATTTCGCCCAAAGCTGCTCATACAGCCGTAGGCTCCGCCTTTTACACGCAGGTTTACCCAGAGATATTCGTAATTTAAAATCACCTTTAATACCTTTAATGCGCCTGTATAAGCACTCTCTCCGAAGGTGCCGCAGCAGGCCACATAGTTGACCTGCGATGCAGTCCGAAAGCCTTCATTTTTAAGCTCTGGCTTAAATTCATAGGGGTAACGGATCCCATTCCCTTCCGGAAGAACCGCCTTAAAGGCAGCCAGCGCAGCCGGAAGCCTGCCATAGCCCTCTTCATCCGCCGTGTAGCTTACGGTCATATTGGAAGCAGTAAAGAGCGTTTTTGCAACTTCCATAAGCTTTTTCCCCAGTTTGAGACGATATCCCTCTTCCTTGCTGCAGCGCTCTGTAATTTTCTCCAAAAACTGATAAAAGCCAATACCGCCGGTGCGGTCATAGAAAGAAGACAGGGGCGAATAATAGGAAGCAGCTCTCATGGCAGCGGAGCTGTGAGAACTGTTCTCCAGACGCATTCTGGCTCTGGACATAGTCTCATCCAAAATCTCTCCCAGACGTTTTTCGTCTGTAAGCTTAGAGCGCAGGAGGATCTCTTCCAGCATCTCAAAAGCAAAATCCAGCTTTTCATAGAGCACCTTTACGCTGGCTGTAAAGGTACCGGTAAAGTTTCCAGGCTCTCCCATTTTCTGGCTGCCGCCTACGGAAAAATCCAGGCCGCCGCTGTTTAAATAAATCTCGCTGGTAAGATCGCTGTAGCTGTAATGCTCCGTATCCACATAGCCCAGCACGGACTTTAAAAGAGCTCCGTAGGGAATATCCTCATCCGGCAGGACAGAAAAGTCAAAGAGCACCTTCAGGTAGCCGATCCCAGAGGTAAATAACGGGCTGTGGATGACAGGAATCCCGCTCTCCTCCTTTACCTCATAAGAAAAGCCTTCTGCCTTTTTCTCAATATCGGATCTCTGGAGCATGGGAATCTTTTCCAGATCCTCCTGAGAGGACGGCTCCTCCTGATATGCCTTTAATTCCTTTGTCTTTCGGACAATCTCGCTCCTCTCTTCTTCTGAAAGGGAATCCCTGTAAGCCTTAAGCCGCTCTGCCAGAGCCTCATCCTCTCTGGCGGTCTGATCTGTACAGGGGCTTACGATCACAAAAGCCTCATGGGGATTATCCAGAAGATATCCGCGGATCAGATTCTCAAAATATCCTTCGGATACTGCCTTCTTTAAAAAGTCAAAGGTCTTCTGATACTGGAGATGGAGCATAGGATCTCCGTCATAAAGCCAGCTGTCCATAGACCAGAGACCGTACATCAGTCCCTTGGGCGCAGAGCCGTAATCTGCTTCTCTGTAGCGGAATTCGTAGTAGTTTAAGCCTGCAAGAAGGCTCTTTCTGTCAATGCCCTGATCTGCCAGACGGCGCAGGGTTCCCTTAACCACAGCAAGAAATTCCCCCTTCTGCTTCCGCTCTGCATTTTTGGCGATTACGGAAAAGCAGGGCTGAAGAATCCCGTTGTCGTAGCCTCCCAGAATATCCTGACCAATATGGGCGTCAATAAGCGCCTGCTTTAAGGGTGCTCCCGGAGCATCAATCAGCGCATATTCCAAAATCTGGAAAGCCACATAAAGCTCCGGATCCAGATCCGTTCCCACTACGGTATTTAAAGACAGATAGGTTCGCCCCTTTGTCCCTTCTTCCGCTGTTACAGAGTAGGTAGTTTCCCTCTCAATGGGCTCCTTAAAGGGCTCCTGCATGGGAATCCGGGAATCCAGGGTAAAATCTGTCCTGTCATATTGGGATAAATACGCTCTGTCCAGCCACTCTAATTTTTCAGCCATATCCATATCTCCATAAAGGTAGATAAAGCTGTTGGCCGGATGATAGTAATTTTTATGGAAGGCAATAAACTGCTCATAGGTCAGATCCGGAATACAGGCGGGATCGCCGCCGGATTCATGGCGGTATGGGGTATCCGGAAAGAGAACCGCCTTTGTATACCGGTCCAGCACGCTTTCCGGTGAGGAAAAAGCGCCCTTCATTTCATTGTAAACCACGCCGTTGATGATTAAGGGGCTGTCTGTCTCCTCCATCTCATAGTGCCAGCCCTCCTGTAAAAAAATCTTCGGTTCACGGTAAATGGAAGGATGGAGCACGCCGTCTAAATACACATCCATCAGGTTCTGGAAATCCCTGTCATTGCAGCTGGCGACCGGATAAACCGTCTTATCCGGATAGGTCATTGCATTTAAAAATGTGTTTAAAGAACCCTTTACCAGCTCTACAAAGGGATCTTTTACGGGAAACTTCTCAGACCCCTCCAAAACACTGTGTTCCAGAATATGGGGAAGTCCTGTGCTGTCCTGGGGCGGAGTGCGGAATCCAATGGAAAATACTTTATTGTCATCCTCACAGCTCATTAAAAAAATCCTGGCTCCGCTCTTTTTATGCTCCAGCACCATTCCATATGAGTTCATCTCCTCAACAGGTCTTTCATCTACAAGACGGTACTGTGAAAGCTCTTTTACGCGGTCTAACATTTTTTTGTCAATCATTTCAGTCCTCCTTTAAGCAGTCATTCTATCCTACATATTTCCCATAAGCCGGTCTTTTATAATCGACGCACATTCCCTAACGCACAGATGGATAAAAAGCACAGGATCCGACTGGGCGCTGATGCCATAAACATGCTCAAAGCCCCATTTGCGGGCAATCATCCTGGCTCTGAATACATGGAAATTGCTGGTGAGAACACCGATTTCCACAGGCTTGTCATCTACCATAAGGTAAGGTTCCCTGCGTTTTTTCTCCTGCTGCTCCCGTTCCAGACGCAGCCGTTCCCGATGGCCTTCGATCACAAGTCTGCTGTAGGCAATATTTTCCACCGTACTGGCAGACCGATCCTCAAGGAGCAGCTGCTCTGGACGGACACCGTTATAGACCAGATATTTGTACATGGCCTGAGCCTCGCTTATGGGTTCATCCGCTCCCTTTCCCCCTGAAAGCACCAGATAGGTTTCCGGATTTTTCTGGGCATAGTCAATGGCCTTATCCAGCCGTTTTTTCAGTGAATTGCTCACCGTATGTTCCTTTACCTTAGCTCCCAGAACGATCACATAATCAAGTCCGGGTTCTTCCTCGGAAGCGACGCCCAAAAACACCAGAGTACATATCATTGCCATGACGGTCACTCCCATCACACAGGTGGTAACGATACTCACAGGCACCCACTTGGGAATGTCAAACATATGACGGCTGTAATACCATTTTCCATAAACAAGAAATACGCAAAGAGCCGCAAAAAACAGCCATATAAAGGCAAAAGAAGTGCCAATTCCCCCATAGATCACAATGATCACAAAGTAAACCGCACACAATGCTGCCAGGATCAGCAGGATACCATCCACCAAACTTACCGCCTCCTGTCTTTTACTGCTCCGCTTTCTTTCTCAGTATATCATGCACATCTGCCGGCGCATCCAGCTCCACCCACAAGATCTGCTTGGGATGGGGAGCGCTCTCCTGAGCATTGCCCTCTTCATCGCAGATACTCTTTACAAGGGCCTGTACGTTTCGTCCATCGGGCTTCATGATCTCAATGGTTTCTCCCACAGAGAACTTATTCTTCTGCTCGATTCTGAACCGGCAGCCTTCGGACTCCTCTACCGTTCCCAGATAGGTGTAATTTTTTACATAGGTATTGCTGTCGTAAATCTGCGCATCTGCTCCCGGCTTTCCAAAATAAAAGCCTGTGGTAAACTCTCTGTAGGTACATTTTCCAATTTCTTCCTTATACCACTCCATATTCTGCTCATAGAGGGCAGGATCCTTTTTATAATCATCAATGGCTTTTCGATAGGTTCTTGCCACCGTTGCCACATAAAGAGCTGTCTTCATACGGCCTTCGATCTTAAAGCTGTCAACTCCCGCATCGATCAGCTCCGGAATATGCTCGATCATGCACAGATCTCTGGAATTAAAGATATAGGTGCCGCGCTCATTTTCATAAACAGGCATATATTCTCCCGGTCTGGTCTCCTCTACGATCGAATATTTCCAACGGCATGGATGGGTGCAGGCCCCCTGGTTGGCGTCCCGTCCGGTAAAGAAATTGCTCAAAAGGCATCTTCCGGAATAAGAAATGCACATAGCTCCGTGGATAAAGCTCTCGATCTCCATATCCTCCGGAATATGGGCCCGGATCTCCTTAATCTCCTCTAAGGACAGCTCTCTTGCAGAAACTACCCGTTTCGCTCCCAGCTGATGCCAGAATAAATAGGTGCCGTAATTGGTATTATTCGCCTGAGTGCTCACATGGAGCTCCATCTGGGGAAGAACTCTCTTTGCAATGGCAAAGATGCCGGGATCTGAAATGATCAGGGCATCCGGCCCCACTTCTTTTAATTCTTCAAAATAAGCCTCTACCCCCGGCAGATCGTCATTGTGCGCCAGAATATTGGCAGTCACATAGACTTTGACCCCGCGCTCATGGGCAAAGGCAATTCCCTCTTTCATTTCTTCTTTGGAAAAATTGTGCGCTTTGGCTCTGAGGCCAAAAACCTCTCCTCCGATGTATACGGCATCTGCTCCGTAAACCACAGCAGTCTTTAATACGTCCAGACTGCCTGCCGGTATCAGCAGCTCTGTTTCTCTCATATCGTTCTCCTATCTAACCTTTGTACTGACTGTCACTCCGTCTCCAATGGGAATCACGGAGGTTTCCAGTTCCTCTGTGTGCTTTAACTCATACAGGTACTCTCTCATGCGGCTGTGGATGGTGCGGTTTCTGCGCTCCACGGCAAACCGTGACTGGATGATATCGCCGTCCTGAAGCACATTGTCGGAAATGAGCACCGCGCCTTTGGGCATAAGATCAAGCACCATGGGAAGCCAGTTTAGATACTGCCCCTTGGCTGCATCCATAAACACAAGATCAAACTGACAGCCTTTTTTTGCCAGCTCCTTCAGATGCACGTCTGCATCGCCCTCTAAAAGTGTGATCCGTCCGCTTTCTCCTGCCCGATGAAAATTCTCTCTGGCGATGGGAAGGCGTTTCTCATACTTTTCAATGGTAGTAATGCAACAGTGCTCCGGCATCACCCGACACATCTGCAAAGCAGAATACCCGACGGCCGTGCCGATCTCCAGTATGGCCGACGGCTTAAGGGCTGCCGTCATGGTTCTTAAAAAAGCTGCCGTCTCCTTTCTGATGATAGGCACAAACTGATCCAGAGCCTCTTTTTCTATTTCATCCAAAACCGGTCCCTGACTGGTTTCCAGGGACTGGATATAGTCTGTGATTCTGTCATTTACAATCATGTCTTATTCCTCTGCCTCTTCGATCCAGCCGCCGGATTCCTCTTCCTCCATATAGATATCCTCTCCGTCCAGCTCTGCCTGAACCGCTCTGGTCTTCCTGTTCTCTGAGGAATCTGCATCTTTTGAGAGATCCGCCTCCCCGCTCACCGTGCGGGCTTCGGGGGACGCTTCGCTTTCCTCCTCAGGTTTTACATTCAGCTCTCTTAAAATCTCCTTGGAAGTCATGGAGGTGTTAAGCGTATAGATCCCGGGATAAATGTCCTGGTAATCATAGAAAATACTCTGAAACCAGAATGCGAAATCATTCGTGATCAGTCCCTTTTTCTTTAGCTCTCCCGCGGCCTCTTTTGCTGTCTCTCCCTCTTTTATCTCGACCGTGATTTCTCTCCCCGGAGCCGCCTCTGCCGCTTCTGCATAAAAAATCTCATGGCCAAAGGCAAATCCCCGGACTACGGCCTCGTATAAAAGCAGGATAAGAAGAGCCAGCACCATAAGCTTAATGGAAATGGTGATAATGGCTGTGGTTATTCGATTGATCTCCCTTGTCCGTCTGCTCATGGCCTGTCGCTCCTCCTGCTGTATATCAAAGGCTTATACTTCCATAATAATTGGAAGGATCATAGGATTGCGCTTCATGCGCTTCCATAAAAACTCGCTTAAGCTGTCCTTGATGATATTTTTAATCTTGCCCCAGTCGCTTACGCGGCGGTCTAAGCAGTCCTCTACTGCATTTGCCACGATATTATGAGCTTCCTCCAAAAGATCCTCAGACTCCCGCACATAGACAAAGCCTCTGGATACAATATCCGGGCCCGAAAGCAGCTGGTTGGAATGCTTCTCCAGCGTAAGCACTACCACGATAATACCATTCTGAGCCAGATTCTGACGGTCACGCAGGACAATATTTCCCACATCGCCTACACCCAGACCGTCTACCAGAATACCGCCTGCTGTCACATGGTCGATCACCTGACAGCTGTCCTCATCCAGAGCCACTACATCGCCTGAATTAACCAGGATCGCGTTATCCTTGGCAACGCCCATATACTCTGCCAGTTCCTTCTGCGCAACCCTGTGACGGAACTCGCCGTGTACGGGAATGGCAAACTTGGGATGTACCAGAGAGTAGATCAGCTTTAAATCCTCCTGGCATGCATGGCCGGATACATGAGTATCCTGACAGATCACCTTGGCTCCCTTGGTAGAAAGCTCATTGATCACGTTTGCCACTGCCTTTTCATTTCCCGGAATAGGGCTGGAACTTAATACAACCACATCTCCCGGCATAATGGACACCTTCTTATGGATGCTGGCTGCCATACGGGACAAAGCAGCCATGGACTCGCCCTGGCTTCCGGTGGTGATCAGCACGGTGGACTCAGGCGGATAGTTTTTCAACTGGTCAATGTCAATGAGCGTTCCGTCGGGAATATTGATATACCCCAGTTCACTGGCAATATCAATGATGGTTACCATGCTGCGGCCTTCCACCACTACCTTTCTGCCGTATTTATAAGCCGTATTTACTACCTGCTGCACACGGTCTACATTGGAAGCAAAGGTAGCCACGATAATGCGGTGGTTCGTATGCTCTGCAAAAATCGCATCAAAGGTCTTTCCCACGCTGCGCTCGGACATGGTAAAGCCGGGACGGGTGGCATTGGTACTGTCTGCCATCATGGCAAGGACGCCCTTCTTTCCCAGCTCTGCAAAGCGCTGCAGGTCGATGGGATCACCGAATACAGGTGTATAATCAATCTTAAAGTCGCCAGTGTGGAGCACAATGCCGACCGGTGAAAAAATTGCCAGCGCGGATGCATCCTGAATACTGTGGTTTGTCTTTATAAATTCCACCCGGAAGCAGCCCAGATTCACAGACTGGCCATGCTTCATCACACGGCGCCTGGTGGTCTTTAACAGATTGTGCTCTTTTAACTTGTGTTCAATGAGCGCAATGGTCAGCTTGGTTCCGTAAACCGGCACGTTTACCTGCTGTAAAATATAAGGAAGAGCACCGATATGGTCCTCATGTCCATGGGTGATCACAAAGCCCTTTACACGGTCAATATTCTGTTTTAAATAGGTCACATCCGGGATCACCAGATCGATTCCCAGCATATCATCCCCCGGGAAGGCAAGTCCGCAGTCTACTACGATAATAGAATCCTCATATTCAAAGGCTGTAATATTCATGCCGATCTGCTCTAAGCCGCCTAAGGGGATCACCTTTAACTTGCCTTTTCCGTCCTTTTTTGTTCCCCGTGTGCTGCGCTTTGCAGGAAGAGCTGCCGCTGTCTCATCTGTATTTCTTAAAGGAGCCGGAACCTGTCTTCTGCCGGTACCCTGTCCCTGTCTGGGAGCCGTAGTGCGGCGTCTGGGAGCCCGTCTGTTCTGTTCCTTCTTTTCTGCGGCCTCCGGTGCGCCTTCTGTCTGTACCGTACTTTCCGCTCCCTCATCCTTCCTTCCTTCTTCAGATGTATTTTTCGGTCTCGCCGTTCTTCTCTGAACCGGCCGGCGGTTCTGAGGGCGTCTTTTTACCGGCGCACTGTTTTCTGAACCGGCTTCTCCTGTATGCCCTGCTGGTTCAGGCGTATTATTTTCCTGCTCGATTCCATTTTCTTTTTCTTCTAAACTCAAACTGATTCCTCCAATCTTTCTTCCTTATTTTTACTTTTCAATTTCCACATCTGCATCAGACAAAAGGGCTTCAAAAATCCCCATTACACTGTCAAGTTCTCTGTCGTCTTCCACAAACTCATAAACCGCATCCGGCTCCTGTTCTCCGGATACATCCTTTAAAATATAACATTCTCCATCCTCATCCTCAGGGGCGTCTGTGACAAGAAGGTAATCCTTCCCATGGATCCTGGTCTCCTCCAGTACGGAAAACACCACCTCGTCTCCATCCTCTGTCACCATGGTAATGCAGTCTGTTCTTTCTTCCATCTTATTCTCCGCTCTCCGGCATATCACCGGCTGTTTCTTCCTTTTTCTGTTCCATCGCCATGCGGTCTAAATATCCCTGTAAGATCATGGCAGCTGCGATCTGATCCACAGATTCCTTTCTGTGCTCTCTGCGCACGCCGCTTTCCATCAGCACGCGCTCTGCAGCCACTGTGGTAAGACGTTCATCCCAAAGCACCACAGGAAGGCCTGTCCTGCGCTCTAAGGCTTCTTTTAATTCCTCGGATTTTTTAGCCCGGTCTCCCAGCGTATTGTTCATATTCTTAGGATAACCAAGAACGATCCGTTCTACCCCGTACTCTAAAGCCAGAGCTTCAATTCTGGCCAGGGTCTGGCGCAGCTTATTCTCATCCTTGCGGGTGATCGTTTCCACGGTCTGGGCTGTGATACCTAAAGGATCGCAGACTGCTACTCCCACAGTCTTAGAGCCGTAATCAAGACCCATGATTCTCATATTCAATTCCTCCACATCTATACGGCAGCTGCCGGATTCCGGCTTTGGCAGCCGCCATTTTTAAGCAGGAGCGGACTTAAAAAGCGTCCTCCTCTGCTTTATTTCCATATACAATACAACGTCCATCAGGCTCCCCATTTTAGAAGACCTCAATGGACGTTGCAGCAGGAAAATGACCGTTTCATATTCCTGTATTATACTGTACCGTCATCAAACAAAGAGACCGTTCCCAGTCTCCTGACGGTATTTTATCCGAAGCAGCAAAGTGCTGCCTGTATCCGCCTGCAGCCACAGTCTGACCGGCACTGTTATTTCAGACGGGCATCAATGTAAACAGCCATCAGCTCTTCCAGGATCTCATCTCTTTCCACCTTCATGATCAGGCTTCTGGCGCCCTTATGACTGGTGATATAAGTGGGATCTCCGGACATAATATAACCCACGATCTGATTTACAGGGTTATAGCCCTTTTCCGTCAAGGCAATATACACCTGCTCCAGCACATCGCTCACTTCCATCTTTTTGTCCTGAACAGCCTGAAAATATTGTGTTTCTCTTATATTGCCCATATTATCACGTCCTTTAAGTATTCTTCTATATTCTACCCTATATTTCCCCATTCGGCAATAGAGTATTTTTGATTTGCCCTGTTTTTTGTTTAATTTATACAGTTATTTCCTGCAATTTTACCCGCAGAACCTCATCTGTTACAAAGCCTTCCGCCTGTACTTCAAAGATATTTCCTGCCATGCGGCTGCAGATTTCCCTGTCCGTTACAGGCAGGGCAGCCCTCACATACTGAGGCGTATAGCCGGTCAGATATTCCTTTCCGTCTATGACTGTAATCTCCTCAAACAGTACGGAAAGTACAGAATCCCCGTAATGCTTTCTGTATTCCTCAGACATCTTCGTTTCCAGAGAAAGGAGCACGTCGCTGCGCTCTGCCTTCACAGATTCAGGGATCTGATCCTTCATCACAGCTGCCTTTGTACCCTCTCTTCTGGAATATTTGAAAATATGCATCTCATAGAAATGGATCCGTTCCAGATACTCTTTTGTGAGAGCAAATTCTTCCTCCGTTTCCCCCGGAAAGCCCACGATTACATCGGTTGTAATGGCCGGATGGTCAAAGACCTCTCTTAACAGACGGCATCTGGCCTCATAATCCTCTGTGGTATAATGGCGGTTCATGCGTTTTAAGGTCTCATCACAGCCGCTCTGGAGAGACAGATGGAAATGAGGGCAGAACTTTGGAAGCTTTGCCAGCTCCTCTGCAAATTCTCTGGTAATGATCCTTGGCTCCAAAGATCCCAGACGGATGCGCTCCAGCCCCTCGATGGCGTGAACTTCCTTTATCAGCGCCAGCAGCTCCCTGTGGTTCCAGTCGCCATGGCTCACCGGATTTTCCTCCATGCGCTCAATGCCGTAGGAACTTAAGTGGATTCCCGTGAGGACCACTTCCTTATACCCTCCTGCTACCAGTCCTTTTACCTCCTCTGCCACATCCTCATGGCTGCGGCTGCGGACTCTTCCTCTGGCGTAGGGGATGATGCAGTAGCTGCAGAACTGGTTGCAGCCGTCCTGTACCTTGATAAAAGCCCTGGTATGGCCTCCCAGACGATCCAGATGAAGGCGCTCATACTCGTGGGTATGGGCAATATCCAGCACATACACCCTGTTTTCCTCATTTTTTTCTGCCAGACGGGCATCCAGAATATCTGCCAGCTCTGCTTTTCTGTTGTTTCCAATGATCAGATCCACACTGGCATCCTTTTTAAGCTCCTCTGAGGCCACCTGGACATAACATCCCGCTGCCACCACAAGTGCCTGAGGATTGAGCTTTTTTGCCCGGTGGAGCATCTGGCGTGATTTCCGGTCCGCGATATTGGTGACAGAGCAGGTATTGATAATATATACATCTGCCTTCTCATCAAAGGGGACAATTTCATAGCCCCTCTGTGCCAGCTGCTGCTGCATGGCCTCTGTCTCATAGGCATTTACCTTGCAGCCCAAATTGTGAAACGCCGCTTTCGGCATAACTTAATCTCCTTTCCTGCCGTTTAAACTTTTTACAGTTTGTTCCGTTTTTTTTCATACAAACTCACTATTGACTTTTATGAGTCTCTCCTTTAGTATAAAATCAGATTATACATACCGCAAGGAGGGTTCTTCAATATGAAAACTGTTCGTATTTCCTTAAATTCCATTGACAAGGTCAAATCCTTTGTAAATGACCTGGCAAAATTTGATGTTGACTTTGATCTTGTATCCGGAAGATATGTGATCGATGCAAAGTCCATCATGGGCATCTTCAGCCTGGATCTTTCCAAGCCCATCGACTTAAATATCCACGCTGAAAATGGTGTTGAGGACATCTTATCTACACTGGCTCCCTACATCATCGACTGATGAAACAGCGCTTTTAACAGGATACGCCGTCTGCTTTGGCAGGCGGCGTTTTTTCGTCCTTTTTTACTGACAGCGGATTACCTCTGTTGTCTCCAACGCTGTTTTTACAAGCTCGTCTATCTTCTCCTCCAGATGGCGCTCGGAATTACGGATCACGTTGATATTTGGCTTTGTCACCGGATGCTTTGCCACAAAGATGGTGCAGCAGTCCTCAAAGGGCTGGATGGATGTTTCATATGTTCCGATCTTTTCTGACACGTCCACGATCTCCTGCTTGTCAAAGCCGATCACCGGACGGTATACGGGCATAGTGCAGACCTCATTGGTAACTGCCAGTGACTGTAGGGTCTGAGAAGCTACCTGCCCGATGCTCTCTCCCGTGATCAGGCCGATGGCTCCGTTCTTTTCCGCAATAGCCTGAGCAATCCGCATCATATAGCGGCGCATGATGATGGTAAGCTCCTCATGGGGGCATTTCTCATAAATATACAGCTGAATATCCGTAAAATTCACCACATGAAGATCCATGGGGCCTGAATAGCGGGCTACCAGCTTGGCCAGATCTACTACCTTCTGCTTTGCACGGTCGCTGGTGTAAGGCGGTGCATGGAAATAAACCGCATCGATCTTTACGCCTCTCTTTGCGATCATATAGCCTGCCACCGGGCTGTCGATGCCGCCGGAAAGAAGAAGCATGGCCTTTCCGTTGGTGCCGACAGGCATACCACCCGGCCCCGGGATCATCAGGGAAAAGATATTTACCTTCTGGCGGATCTCCACTCTCAGGAGCACATCCGGGTTGTGCACGTCCACGCGCATCTGAGGAAACGCCTCAAGAATGGCCTCTCCCATATCACGGTTAATCTGGTCGGAGGACACAGGATAACGCTTGTCGCCTCTTCTTGCCACCACCTTAAAGGTAAGGTTCTTATCAGGGTAGACCTTATCCATATACTCTACCACATGTTTTTTCAGGTTCTCATAATCCCTGTCGTCAATCTGCACCATGGGGCAGATATCTGCGATACCGAATACCCGCTTTAAGGCCTCAATGGTGTCATCATAGTCATAATCGCCCTCAGCGGTTACATAGATGCGTCCTGATTCCTTTGTCACCTCAAAGCTTCCGTCTACCTCCCGGAGGGCGAAACGGATCTGCTTGATCAGGGCGTCTTCAAACATAAAGCGGTTCTTGCCCTTGGTGCCGATCTCCGCATATTTAATTAAAAATGACTGATACTGCATATATACCTCTTTCTAAACAACGAACAAACTGACAGCTACGCTCTGTAATAGCGTCTCAAAACCGGAAGCAGCTCCTTTAACACATCCATGCAATAGTCGATCTCTTCCTTTGTGTTAAAAAGGCCGAAGCTGAACCGGAGAGTAGAATCCAAAAGCTCCTTTTTTACTCCCACAGCCTTTAAGGTGCCGCTGATAGCGGGGTGATTGGAGGAGCAGGCAGAGCCTGAGGATACATAGATTTCCTTATCCTCCAGGGCGTGGAGAAGCACCTCACTGCGGACGCCCTTAAAGCTTAGGCTGACGATCTGGGGAGCGCTTAAACCGCCCTTCTGGCTGTTTACGGTTACATCCTCAAGTTCCAACGCACGGTCAATGAAATAATCTTTTAAACCGGTGATTTTCCCAATTTTAGCCTCATGATCCCGGTAGATCTCCTGAGCAGCAAGCCCCAGACCCGCAATGCCCGGAACATTTTCCGTGCCGGAGCGCAGATCCCTCTGCTGGCCGCCGCCGTAAAGAAGGGGCTTAATCTTTACCTTTTCATCTATATAGAGAAAACCTACGCCCTTTGGCCCGTGGATCTTGTGGCCGCTGACGCTTAAAAGGTCAATTCCCTGCTTCTTGGGCCGGATTACTATTTTACCATAAGCCTGGATAGCGTCCACATGGAAAATAATGTTTTTTCCCTTTCCGTGTACCAGAGATGCGATCTCTTCTACGGGCTCAATGGCCCCGATTTCATTGTTTACATACATCACAGATACAAGAATCGTATCGGGACGGATGGACTGCTCCAGTTCCTCTAAGGAAATGTGTCCCTCACTGTCCACGGAAAGATAAGTCACCTCAAAGCCAAGAGACTCTAAAAATGCCAGGGGCTGATACACGGAAGCATGCTCGATCCGTGTACTGATGATGTGTTTTCCCGCCCTCTGGTTGGCAAGGGCTGTGCCGATCAGAGCCATATTGTTGGACTCCGTACCGCCGGAGGTAAAGAGGATTTCCTTTTCCTTTACCTTCAGGGTCTTTGCGATCTGGGAAGCGGCATTTTTTACATACTGCTCTGCCTCCATTCCCTTTCTGTGGCGGGCAGAGGGATTTCCGTAATCCTCTGTCATAAGCTTCACCGTCAGGTCCTTTACTTCATCTAAAACCCTGGTGGTGGCTGAATTGTCAAAATATACTTCCATACTGCTGATCCTTTCTCAAAATGCCCCTTCCAGCTTCATCATAAGCACCGAAAGGATGGCAAGCCCTGCTGTCTCTGTCCTCAAAATCCTGCTTCCAAGGCTCACCGGACAGACGCCCATTTCAAGAGCCTGACGGATCTCCCCTTCGTCAAATCCCCCCTCCGGACCGATAAATACTGCAATTTTCTGGCCGGGAGCTGTCTTCTCCAAAGCCTGTTTCATAGCGTCCATCCCCTTTTCCTGCTCATAGGGGATCAGGCACAGGCCAAATTCCCTGTCATGAACAAAGGAAAATGCCTCTTTTAAGGTCATCACCAGCTCCACCTGGGGGATCCGGCTGCGCTTTGACTGCTTGGCTGCACTTTCCGCAATGGCCTGCCAGCGCTTTTTCTTGGCCTGCGCCTTCTTTTCATCCAGCCGCACCACCGCATTTTTCGTGGCAACAGGAACCACGACAGAAGCTCCCAGCTCCACTGCCTTCTGGATGATAAGTTCCATCTTATCTGCTTTTGGAAGGCCCTGAAAGAGCCAAATCTCGGCAGGAAGCTCCATCCGGCTGTCACAGACAGAATGGATTCTCACCACAGCCCGGTCCGGCTCAAAGGCCTCTACCTCACAGGTATAGTCGCGGCCTGTGCCGTCGCTGATCAAAACTTCTTCCCCCGGCTTCATGCGGAGCACATGTTTCATATGGTTTACATCCGGCCCGGTAATGAAGATGGTATCCTCTGCCACCTGGGTCGGATCGGCAAAAAAATGATGCATCTCTTACTTCTTTCTGGCTGTGACAGACACCCACTCGCCCTGATATGTGATCTCGGTTACTTCCAGCTCCTGATTTGCCGCAAAGGCCGCCTTTACTGCCTCTTCCTTCATATTGATAATTCCGGAGGTGATAAAATAGCCGCCTTTTTTCAGATGAGCCGGAATCTCATCTACAAGGAGAATAATTACATCTGCAAGGATATTTGCAACCACGATATCGTATTTCTCATATCCGGCCCAGTCCTTTACCGCCTGATCGTCAATGATATTTCCCTGAAGCACATGGAAGCTGTCGCTGGAAATGGAGTTAGCCTCCAAATTCTCTCCCACTGCCGTAATGGCATTTTCATCCAGATCTGTTCCCCAGACCTCCTTTGCTCCCAGCTTTAAGGCTGTAATACCTAAAATGCCGCTGCCTGTTCCCACGTCCAGAATCTCAGCCTGTCCGTGAACGTGCTTTTCCAGCTGGCGGATACAAAGCTGGGTGGTTTCGTGCATTCCTGTTCCAAAAGCAGTGCCGGGATCGATCTGAACCAGAAGCTTGTCCTTATGCTCCTCAGGGATAGGCTCCCAGGTGGGTTTGATCAGGATATGGTCTACGGTAAAGGGCTTAAAATACTGCTTCCAGTTATTGATCCAGTCCTTGTCCTCTGTTTCAGAAGCCTCAATGGTGCGTGCTCCCAGATCGGTAAATAAAGCCAGCTCGTCCAGTCCCTCATTGACCTTTTTCAGCATTTCCGCCACATCCGCATCATCATCCAGATAGAAGCTTACTTTGGCAATGCCCTCGTCCGGCGGAAGCTCCGGAAGGATATCGATGAACATTCCCTTTGTCTCTTTTTCTGTAAGCGGAATATTATCCTCGATCTCAATTCCTTCGATCCCGATGTCATCAAACATACTGCTGACCAGATCTACGGCCTCTGTGGTAGTTGTAAGTGTAAATTTCTTCCATTTCATAAGCATTTCTCCTGATTCAAATAAGGTTTTCAGTTACAGTTTTCCGGCCTTCCTCTTTATGCTCCGGCAATGATCTTAAGGAACAAAATTCCTAACACAACAAGTACCATGGGGCGGACAATCTTCTGGCCGTCATGGACCACCAGTCCTGCTCCCAGATAATGGCCTGCTACCGAACAGACGGAAGCGGCTGCTCCCAATGTATAATACACATTTCCCGTAAGGATAAATGTGACAAGTGCGGAGATATTGGACGACAGATTGATCACCTTGGTCTGGGCTGCGGCTGTGCGCATATCCATCCGGGCTGCTCCCGTAAGCACCAGGATCAGAAAGGTTCCCGTACCTGGGCCGTAAAAGCCGTCATAGGTTCCGATCACAAAGGAGGCTGCCAGTGAGATCACACAGACGCGCCTTTTGGAAATGGTTCCCGTCCGTTCACTGTCTCCCATATTTTTATTGCGAAGCACATAGTAGGCTACAATAGGAAGGATCACGATCATCATGCTCCGGATCACCGAATCCGGTACCCGGAGGGCAATCTGCGCTCCCAGCACAGAGCCTGTCATGGCAAACACAGCCGAAACAGCGGCAACAGCAATCTTTCCTTTCAGATATCCGTGCTTTAAAAGACGGGCTGTGGAAACCAGAGTACCAATGGTAGAGCTCATCTTATTCGTTCCCAGAGCCATGTGGGCCGGCACCCCTGCGATCATATAGCCGGGCAGGGAGATCAGTCCGCCTCCCCCTGCAATGGAGTCTACCAGACCTGCTAAAAATACCAGGGGGCAGACAATTAAATACTGCATCACGTTTTTATTCCTCTTTTCCTGCAATAAAGCAACCTATATATTAGCACAGAAACATAGGACTGGCAATAAGAGGCAAATTTTTTTTGCAATAAAACAGGCTGCCTGTGCATTAACCTTATGAACGGATGAAACAGAAGAAAAACCATTCCCCTGCTGCGTTACCCGGCAGAGAAATCACAAAACAAAGTATGAAATTCCCTGATTGCATTACACTCCATCACACATACAGGCCCTGCGGGGCCACGGGGATGGCAGAGGGGAAAGGTGAGATACAAAAGAGCCGCAGCCTGTAGGATTCCCATCGGAATCGCTTACAGGCTGCGGCATTTTTTATAAGTCTCTGCTCGAAACAGCTAGTTTTTAAATATGAAATGTGGCTCCCTGCCTTGCATTTCCCACCATTGCTGCATATCTTCCAAGAAGGCCCTTTTCTTTTTTCTTTTCGCCATGCTCCCATGCATTGCGGCGCGAAATCAGCTCTTCGTCAGAAACATCCAAATGAATCATTCCCTTATATAAATCCACCTGAATCCTGTCACCATTCTTTACAAGAGCGATTGGACCTCCTTCCTCTGCCTCCGGACAGAGATAGCCGATGCTTAAGCCTCCGCTCGCTCCGGAAAAACGTCCGTCCGTGATCACAGCTGTCCGGGGGATTCCCTTTATAATCTCCGTAATTCGATGCAGTTCCTTCATTCCAGGGCCTCCCTTTGGGCCCTCATAACGCACGATCACCGCATCTCCCTCATGGATAGCATGATCTCTGAATGCAGCATAACAGGCATCCTCTCCATCAAAGACCTTCGCAGTGCCTTCAAATACCCTTACATTTTCAGGCACAGCCGATGTTTTTACCAAAGCTCCCTGAGGCGCCAGATTTCCATATAAAACCTGGATTCCATTTGCCTTTTCCAAGGGTTCTCCGGCCGTATGGATCACGGTTCTGTCTCCGTCCTTGGTCTGCTCCAGAATCTCTCCTAAGGACAGGCCGCACACATTCAGGCACTCCCCGTGAAGTTTGTCCCGCAGTTCCTTCATAACAGCTGGTATTCCTCCTGCATAGTGAAGATCTACAGCTGTCAGATTCCCATTTGGGACGATTCCGCAAAGCACCGGTGTTTTGGAAGTGATCTTTGCTATATCATCCCAATCCAGCTCCAGCCCCAGTTCTGCTGCCAGAGCCGGAAGATGAATCATGGCATTTAAGGATCCGCCGATTGCGCTTAAAAGCGTCACGGTGTTTTCCAGAGCTTCTTTTGTTATAATCTGTGAAGGACGTATCTGCTGTTCTACCAGCTTCATAACCGTACTTCCTGATTCTCTGGCTGAAAATCTTCTCATGCTGGTACTGGATGGAATCAGGCTGCTTCCGGGAAGCATCATTCCCAGAGATTCACACAGAGCCCCCATTGTATTGGCAGTTCCCAGGAATGGGCAGACTCCCGGCCCTGTATAATATTTCAGCGTTCCCTCGATGAGCTGGCGTTCCGTAATCTCTCCCCTTAAGAAGCGCTGTCTTAATTCCTTTGACTCATTGGGTTTTATTTGAGCAAAACAGGGGCCTGCGGTAACGATCACGGACGGAAGATCAATACGTGCCGCTGCATTCAGCATGGCTGGTATGATTTTGTCACAGGACGCCATGTAAACAACACCGTCAAACACTCCTTCTCCTACTACCATTGCTTCAATGGAATCTGTAACAATCTCTCTGTGGGGCAGACAGTAACGCATCCCTGAATGTCCCTGCGCAATCCCGTCGCACATCGCAATTGTATTAAATTCTACAGGCTCTCCCCCAGCCTCTAAAATCCCTTTTTTTACCTCTTCTGCCAGCTTCTTTAATGGTTCATGTCCCGGACAGATCTCATTCCAGCTGTTTGCAATGGCAATCAGCGGTTTTTTTTCCAGCGCATCAACAGAAACACCGGCTGCTGCTAAATGTGCTTTTGATATGGCCCGCTGAAATGGCTCTAATCGGTCAATGGCTCTCTGCATTACTTATTTCCTCCCTGTTTTTATTGTGATATTCAGGCCTGTTCTCCCTGTGCTGCCATCTCTGCTTTCTTTTTATTGATACGGCTCATAACCATCCAGGTACCTCCCACAACAAGCACAAGAAGAGGAACACTGATATACAAATTGCTGATAAATGCTTTGTAGACAAGAAAGCTTACAGTCAGGCTGGTTGCAGCAAAGGACGTAATCAGTCCTTCTCCAAGATCAAGTCCCACGCTGAGAGCCAGCTCAGTTAAAACCGGTGCAGTTGCTGTTCCTGCAAGCAGGATAGCTCCCGTACAGACAAGGCCCATAATGATATTTTTGAAAAGATTTCCTCTTGTGACAGCTACAACAAGGGCTACACGGAATGTCACCACAGCCAGATCCGCAAAAGGAAGAACACGGTTGCCCGGAAGAACGGCTGCCATTAAAATAGTCATCGGAATCACGATTAAGGAAGTTGTAATTACATCCGGATTTCCTACTACAACAGCAGCATCCAGACCAATGAGGAACTTTCTTCCCTTAAATTTCTTCTGCGTAAAGTTTTTGGCTGCCGCTGAAATCGGCATAAGTCCTTCCATAAACAGAGAAGTCATCTTTGGAATGAGAACCATAACAGCCGCCATATTTACGCCCAGAGAAAGGATGGAGGCAAGATTATATTTTGCAAGTACACCGATGATACAGCCTAAAATCAGGCCCATCATGGTTGGCTCACCGAAAAAGCCAAGGTATTTCTGGGCGTCCTTAATCTCAAAATCAATTTTATTGATTCCGGGAATCCGGTCTAAAATCCAGTTTAACGGTGCTGCAATTACGATGGATGACAATGCAGACATAGTTGGAAGGGACACTCCGGGAATCCCGAAATATTCTTCTACTAAAGGTGCAGTCCAGTCGGACATTTTAAATGTGACGATAGCCATTACAACGGTAGCAGCAATTCCCAAAGCCACATTTTTTGTCACAAAATAAACCATGATTCCCACAATCGCCATGTGGTGGTAGTTCCAGATATCTACATCCAACGTATCTGTAGCCTTTAATGCCAGCATAATGATATTGGTAGCCAGAATACAGAAAATTAAAATTGCAATAATCGGAGAAGACCATGTAACTGCCGCGATCGCTCCCCATCCCACATCCAGGATATCCAGCTTAATGCCGAAATTTTCTACCATTGCCTGAGCAGCAGGACCCAGATTGCTTTTTAGCATATTGATAACCAGATTGATGCCTGCAAAACCAATTCCGATTGTCAAACCGGAACGGAACGCTTTTGATAATTTTACCTGAAAAATCAGTCCTACGATTGTGATGATAATCGGCAGCATTACAACCGCCCCTGCATCCAGAATCACATTAAATATATTGTAAATAATCTGCATAACTGCATTCCTCTTTTTCTATCTGTAATACTCCCCAGTATGTTTTTTATCGAACATAGTCAAGAATTTGATCCAGAGTTTCCTCTTCTCCGATTCCCGTTAATAAAGAAATAGCGCCTACAACGGGAATATTTACATTTCCTCCTGTGAACTTTCCTGTTGTTACTAAAAGGTCAAAATTATCTGCCTTGGCATTTACCTCTAAAAGCTTACACTGTGTGACTGTAACAGCAATGCCGTTTTCCTCACATTTCTCACGGATCTTTGTTGCTACTACGGTTGATGTTGCGATCCCATTTCCACATGCCACTAATATTCTCTTCATCTCTTAATTCTCCTTTTCCTCTAATAAAAATCTGCTGATCAACTCTCCTGCTTTTTCTGAATCATCTGTTTCTGTAATCTCTTTTACTGCTGCCTGATCCTGAATCAGGCCAACGATCTTCTGAAGCATTTCAATATGTCCGTGAGCTTCTGTAAGAGCCAGCATAATAACCAGCTTTACCGGAACATCATAATCCGGCTCATCCATTGCATGAAAGGCTGCTGGCTCCTTTAAAATACCGACGCAGATTGCCGCTTTATTTACATGGCTGATATCTGCATGAGGAATTGCCACGTTAATTCCCCCTGTATTAAGCCCTGTTGGAAACTCCTGTTCCCGGTCTAAAATTGCCTTTTTATATGTTTCTTTTACAATTCCCCTTTTACAGAGATTATCGGCCATAGCCGATAATACCTCTGTATTCGTTAAATGGGTGTCGAATCTTAAAATAAACGATTCATCAAATATAATTGCACTCATTTCATTCCTCCTGTGCTTCCCTTAACTGCCTGATTTTCTTTTCTGCTTCCCTGATTGATGTTCTTAAGTGTTCTTCTCTCTGCTCAATGATATCCTGACGGTTAAAAATACCGGAAGCGATTCCCGCAAATGATGCTCCTGCATTAAAAAATTCTTCCAGATTTTCCACATTTACTCCTCCTACTGCCATCAGAGGCAGTCTGCCAAGAGGCGCCTGGATATCTGAAAAGAACCTGCTTCCCAGTCGTCCTGCCGGGAATACCTTTACGATATCTGCTCCATCCTGAATGCTTTTCCATATTTCCGATGGTGAGAATGCTCCCGGAACTGATATAACACCTCTTTCTCTGCACAAATCCAGTATTTCCTTATCAAATACAGTTGGAGAAAGTAAAAAGGCTGCACCTGCATCAATTGCCTGCTGCGCTTCCGTGTATGTAAGAACCGTTCCAGCTCCTACCAGAATGGAATCTCCAAATTCCTCACGGATTTTCCGAATCGTTTCCAAAGCTCCAGGCGTGTTCATGGTAATTTCAACCGCCTTAAGCTCTGTCCCTATCAGATTTTTTACAACGGTATGTATTTGATCGTAGGTATAGCCTCTTAAGATAACAGTTACTTTGGGAAAATCATTTACTTTCATTTAATCAGCTCCTTTCCTGCTCGTTATACCTTATATATGAGCAAGAATGATGCCAACTTATTTGACTGTTTTTGTATAATTACACAAAATTCCATATATCTCATCTGGGGTATGGCATGAGCGTATTCTGGAAACCATGATTTCATCAGAAATAACCTGATAAAACTGCTCAAAATATTTTGTCGATTTTTCATTTAAAGCCAGAACACATACAAGATCTACCGTATTAAATCCATCCCAGACAATGGGTTTGTCCAATTTTGTAATGCATATGACTGGTTTTGTAACCAGATTTCCCGCACCGTGGGGAATTGCGATCCCTCCCTTCAAAAATGTAGGCATCATGCCCTCTCTTTTATAAACGCTTAAAAGAAACTCCGACTGAACCAATCCCTTTTCAGCCATTGCTTCCACACACTGATCTAAAATCTGCTCCTTGTAAGCAAAATCTTCCTGTATAAAAATGAGATCTCTAAAAATCACATCCTGAAGGCAATTCTGCTCTTTGAAGAAATGGCGTTTCAAAATCTGACGCAGTGTCCTGATTCCCTCTTTTGCATAAATTTCTGAAACCGATAAAAACGGGTACTGCGTCTGCTTTGGGTCAATGGTTCCCGCAATGGCTAAAATTTCATATTCTTCTTCGGATGCGCGGATCAGCTCTGTAATATCCGTATTTTCAATATATCCTTTTGTAATGATCCTCACGTTCCCCAGAGTGCTTTTTAAACGCTCTTCCAGATAGCTCTTTAACATTCTGGCAGCTCCCTCGCCCGTAATACACAAACAGAGAACTGCTTTTTCTCTGGGTTTACGCGTCTGACGCTTTGCAGGTGAGAACTGCTTCCAGTCAAGTACCTTTGCAATTGTTTCCAAGCTTTCATCTGTCCAGTAGGTTCTTCGGATTGCTTCAATAACCATCATTGTATCCGTTCTTCCTACAATTTTTACAGTAATTCCTGTTTCCTTTTTCACCTTTTCTTCCATATCTAAAAGGGAACCCATATCCGCCAGAATCAAAACGCCTTTTCCCTGGTCGATCCGGCGCACGGCTTCCATTGTTCGTTCCGCCATCTGAACCGGCGTATCTTTGATCCCCATATCCACTCCTACCGCATGACTGACTCCCATAATAGAGTTGGCTACCTCTGCCATGGCGCTGGCTACAGGTCCATGGGAAACTACCGCAACACCCACACAGCCTTCCTTCCTGTGCTTTTCCTGAAAGCGGTGAAAATACATTGCTAAAAATCCGGCTTCTTCTTTGTAAAAACAAACATAGTATTTTTTGCAGATATAATTCAGGATTTCTTTTGCAGCCTCATATTCATCCCTGTAAAGTTCTCCCAGATTCTTAATTCCCTTCTCTACGATCCGCTCCTGCTGTTTTAACCGTTCACAGGCCATTTTCAGATGGATTGCCAGCGGAATAATCATCTCCCGCTTCAGATACGGAAGCCTTTGACTGGCCAGTTCATACACTTCTTTTGCCATCTCCATTACGTCGCTTCCTGTAATGTGAGAAAGTTCTTCCAGGCTTAAGCCCGCTTCCTCCACCTGGCGGATATGGAGCTGAAAACTGCTCTCAATTTCTCTCAAAAGCTTTTCTTCAATTTCATTTTCTTTTAATCCCTCTTTTGTCAAAGCACTGTAGCGTTCCTCCAGATCACGGTAAATATCCCAGCCATTATCCGTTTCAGCTGTCGTAACTGCCGGCATATCCGGTGTAAATATCTCATCTTCCGGTACCAGCTCCGCCAGACGGGAATGTTCTCCAGAAGATATAGGCTCCGTTTTGTTTCCAGAAAGAGCCTCCATTCCCACAATCATCTTTGATCTTCTTTTTGTTCTACCGTCCAGAAAGGCTCTTGCACAGCAGACTTGTATATCTGCCTTTAACTGCCCCACATTTCCCTGGTATTCCTCATCTGCCATATAGCGGATCACTTCTGCCCGAACCAGCACAGGCGCATTCAAACGTCTCGATTCTATCCAGAAAAACAGACGGATAAACTGCAGCTTTTCCTTTAATGGCCGTTCTTTCAGGGATGGAATTTCAATCATCATGGGAATACGTCTCCTGAATGTAAGAAGCAGGGAGCTTCTTGGATCTTCCGTTGTTGCTGCAATAATCATCAGATGACTTTCCCGCTGTGCCTCTGTCTCTCCCAGGCGGCGGAATTTCCCCTTATCCATCAAATAAAACAAAATTTCCTGTCCTTCTGGTGGAAGCCGGTGAACCTCATCCAAAAAGAGGATTCCCCCGTCACACTGTTCCACGATTCCTTTTTTATTCTCAGATGCACCTGTAAAGGCACCTTTGGAATAACCGAACAGCTGTGACAAAAGAAGCTGGGGATTGTCTGCATAATCTGCACAGTTAAATGCAAAATATGGGGCATCCGAAGCAAAATTGTCCGTTGTCACTGCATATTCATGCATGATTTCTGCCAGATAGCTCTTTCCTACGCCGGAAGGACCGTAAAGAAGACAATGAAGACCTTTAGGCGGATACAAGATTGCTGCCTGTACCTGCTTGATCTGGCTTTTCATACTTCCCGCATAACCGATCACCTTTGAAAAAAAGCGGCTCCCATCCTGAATTTCTTCTCCTGTTTTCCCATATTCCGGTTCAGGCTGCCACTCCTTTAAAAGCTCTTCCTTTAATTTTCCCACTGCGTATTTTCCAATTACATACCCCCGTTCAGCCAAACATCGTGTTAATCCCCGCTCTGTAAGATCCGGATCCATATTGAGAAGCTCCTTCATATCCTGAAACACTGCCGCTTTTCTTCGTTCCCTTGAATCTCCCAGTCCTGCCTCTTTTCTTATATTTGTAACTGTTTCTCTAAAAATTCCCAAAGTCTCCGCTATTTCCTCATCTGTCATGGGATTTCTGCTGTCTTCTGATGCAATCAGATGAATGATCTTGTCTTTCATATTGGAACTCTCCACTTCTGTAATTTATGCTGTCACTATCGCCCTTTGTACGCCTGTCTTTTATAAAAGTATACCATATCCCCTGTCTTTTTCACATTAGATTTCATTTATGCTTTCATATATTTCCTTACTTTCCCAAATAATCTTGACCTTTCCCATCCTCAGCTTTACAATAGTTGTATATGCAACTATTGCTATTACCCATAAACAGGAGGCTTACGATTTATGAAAGAATTTATGTCTTATCTGCGCCCTTACCGCCGGGATGGGATTCTGGCTGCATTCTGCATTGTCACAGAAACCATTTTTGAGCTGGTGATCCCTCTTGTAATGGCTTCGATCGTGGATGTAGGCGTGGCGAACGGAGACCGGCGTTATATTCTGGCAAAAGGCGCACAGATGATCCTTTTTGCTCTGATCGCCCTGATCCTGGGCCAGGGTTCTGCCATTTTTTCCGCCCGGTTCGGCCATGGGCTGGGAGCCGAACTGCGCCGGGCGGAGTTTGCCCGTCTGCAGGAATTTTCCTTTGCAAACACCGACCATTTTACCACCTCTTCTCTGGTGACCCGCCTTACGGGCGATGTGACTGCCATCCAGAACTCGGTCGCTACAGGACTGAGGCCGGGACTGCGCTCCCCTATCATGATGCTCACAGCCATGACCGCTTCCTTTCTGATCAATCCCAGGCTGGCTATGATCTTTTTAGTGGCTGCCCCTATTTTGGGCATTATGCTGTTTTTCATCATCAGCCATGTACGGCCGCTCTACTCCCGGATGCAGGGTGCCATGGATCAGGTCAACCGGATCATCCAGGAAAATCTGACTGCCATCCGGGTAGTAAAATCCTATGTACGCGGAGATTACGAAACCGCCAAATTCGAGCAGGTAAACACCGAGCTCCGGACCGCCTCTGAACAGGCCTTCCGGCTGGCAGCCTTAAATATGCCTGCCATGCAGTTTGTAATGTACGGCACCATTCTTTCCATCCTGTGGTTCGGTGGAAATATCCTTACCATCGGAGGCATCGGCGTTGGCGAACTGACCGGGTTTTTAAGCTACGTGCTTCAGGTTTTAAATTCCCTGATGATGTTTTCCAATGTGTTTTTAATGATTACGAGAGCCATGGCGTCCTGGCACCGGATCATGGAAGTGATGCATGAAGACATTGATATCAAAGAAGACCGGGCAACAGACATCCGGGTAGAACGGGGAGAAATTGAATTTAACCATGTGTCATTTAAATACAATAAGGAAAGCTCTGAGGATGTGCTTTCTGACATTTCCCTGCATATTAAGGCGGGACACACCGTAGGCATCATCGGACAGACCGGAGCTGCCAAAAGCACACTGGTACAGCTGATCCCAAGGCTTTATGAGGCTACAAAAGGAACGGTGCTGGTAGACGGCCATCCCGTATGGGAATATCCTCTCAGAGAGCTGCGTGACTCCATTGCTGTGGTGCTGCAGAAAAACACGCTTTTTTCCGGCACCGTAAAGGATAACCTGCGATGGGGAAAGGAAACAGCCACAGATGAAGAAATTGATGCCGCCTGCCGGATCGCCTGCGCAGATGAATTTATCGGACGGCTGGCAAAGGGCTACGAAACCGAGCTTGGCCAGGGAGGCGTCAATGTGTCCGGCGGACAGAAACAGCGCCTGTGCATTGCCAGAGCTATTTTAAAAGCCCCCAAAGTTCTGATCCTGGACGATTCCACCAGCGCTGTGGATACTGCCACTGAGGCAAAGATCCGGGAAGGGCTGGCAAAAAGCCTTCCGGACACCACCAAGATCATCATTGCCCAGCGCATCTCCTCGGTACTCCACGCAGACCAGATTTTTATCCTGGAGGACGGCCGGCTGGCCGGGTGCGGAACCCATGAGGAGCTTTTGAAACACAACTCCATTTATCAGGAAATCTATTATTCACAGCAGGAAGGAGCGAATCTGTAATGGCAAGAATAGCAAATTTCAGCCGTCCAAAAAACACCAGACGGGCAATCAAGCAGATGTTTGGGTATCTGGGACGGCATAAATGGTATATGTTTGCCATTGCCTTTTTAGTAGCTGCAAGCGCCATGGCAAATATCATGGGTACCTACCTTCTAAAGCCTGTGATCAACAACTACATTCTCCCCGGAGATATTCCGGGACTCATCCGCATGATCGCCCTCATGGGGCTTATGTATGCACTCGGCGCCTCAGCCTGTCTGGCCTATAACCAGCTCATGGTCCATATGTCCCAGCAGGTAGTAAGCGAAATCCGTTCTGATCTGTTTGAGCATACCCAAAAGCTTCCCCTATCCTACTTTGACGCTCATACCCACGGCGAGCTCATGAGCCGCTTTACCAATGACGTGGACACTCTGACAGAGGCCTTAAACGGCAGCTTTGCCATGATGATCCAGAGCTTTATTACCATTACCGGTACCATTACCATGCTCCTTATTTTAAGCAGGCGTCTTTCTTTGATCGTCATTTTCTTCCTTGCCTGCATGACCCTGTTCATCCGATACAACAGCCGCCGCAACCGGAAATATTTTATCCGGCAGCAGCAGTGTCTTGGAAGCATTAACGGCTTTGTAGAGGAAATGGTGGCAGGACAGAAGGTGGAAAAGGTCTTTAACCATGAACCGCAGGATTTTGAAGAATTCTGCCGCAGAAATGAAGCCCTCCGGGATGCCGGAACAAAAGCTTTAGCCTATTCCGGCATGACGATCCCCACCATTGTTTCCCTTTCCTATTTTAACTACGCCGTTTCTGCCTGTGTGGGAGGCCTCTTTGCACTGGCCGGCCTGACGGATCTGGGAACACTGGCCTCCTATCTGGTCTATGTGCGCCAGAGCGCCATGCCCATGAACCAGTTTACCCAGCAGATTAACTTTCTTTTGTCTGCCCTTTCGGGTGCAGAACGAATTTTTGACATGATGGATGAAATACCGGAAATCGACGAGGGAAACGTACGCTTATGCCAGGTTCGGGAAAATCCGATGGGACAGCTTAAGGAATGCAGCGAATTTACCGGCCGCTTTGCCTGGAAGGTTCCTGAGGAAACGGTAAAACGAACCAGACTGGATGCTCCTGTTTCCGATGGCTTTGCCTTTATTCCCCTGAAAGGAGATGTCCGTTTCAATGATGTTGTCTTTGGATATGTGCCTGAAAAGACCATCTTAAACAGCATCAGCCTGTATGCCAAGCCCGGACAGAAAATCGCCTTTGTGGGATCTACAGGAGCAGGAAAAACTACCATTATTAACCTGGTAAACCGTTTTTATGAAGTAAATGGCGGTTCTATCACCTATGACGGCATTGATATAAGGGAAATCCGAAAGGATGATCTGCGCCGTTCCATGTCCATGGTCATTCAGGATACCCATTTATTTACAGGCACCATCGCCGACAACATCCGCTACGGACGTCTGGATGCCAGCGACGAGGATGTACGGGCCGCTGCCCAGGTGGCGAACGCCCACTCCTTTATCCGCCGTCTGCCCCAGGGCTATGACACGGTGCTCCACAGCGACGGTGCCAATCTGTCTCAGGGGCAGAGACAGCTCTTAGCCATTGCCAGGGCCGCCATCTCACGGCCTCCGGTTCTGATTCTGGATGAAGCTACCAGCTCCATTGACACCCGTACAGAAAAGCTCATCGAGCAGGGTATGGACGCCCTGATGGAGGGCAGAACTGTATTTGTAATCGCCCATCGTCTCTCAACGGTGCGCCGCAGCGAGGCGATCATAGTATTAGAGCACGGGGAAATCATGGAACGGGGAGATCACGACGAGCTGCTGGAACAGAAGGGACGGTACTATCAGCTTTATACCGGACAATTTGAATTGGATTGACAGAAAGGACCCTCTATTATGAATGGAAATACAGATATAAGAGATCTGATGATACAGATTGAAAAGGCCCGAAAACGGCTGGTACAGCCATTTTTACAGAATCTGGGACTTACTCTGGGCCAGGGACATGCCAGGATTTTAAACTGCCTTCTGGAGGAAGACCATCTGACCCAGACAGAGCTGGCGGGGCGCTGCCGTATGGATACAACCACCATGTCCCGGAGTCTGGATAAGCTGGAAAAATCCGGATATTTGGTACGGGAACGTGATCCGGACTGCCGAAGATCCTTTCTCATCTGCCTCACGGATGCGGGGCGTGAGGAAGCAGTTCAGGTTCATCAGGGCTTTGACCGTCTTAATGATGTAATCTGTGAGGGAATGGATCCGGAAGAACAAGAGCTTCTTAAAAAAAATCTGGAACGTATCCTGAAAAATTTAAAGGAGTGTCCGGGGCTTTAATGCTCCGGCACTCCTTTATTTCTCCACTGTTTGATCCGTTCCATTCTGTCCTTTATGACCTTTTCATCCCCCTGAATCCCCGGCCTGTAATAGACACGGTCCTTTACGCTGTCTGGCAGGCACTGCATCCGCACGATTTTTTCCTCTGTGTCATGGGCATACACATAACCGTCTCCGTAATGCAGCTCCTTCATCAGGTCTGTAGGCGCATTGCGGATCACAAGGGGAACCGGCTCTGCCAGCATCTCCTTTGCATCCTCTTTGGCAGCTTCATAGGCCATATAGGCGGAATTGCTCTTGGGCGCGGTGGACAGGTAGATGACCGCATGACTTAAATGGACATTGCACTCCGGCATTCCCAGAAAATGGCAGGCCTGATAAGCAGCCACTGCCAGAGGAAGGGCGCTGCTGTCTGCCATCCCGATATCCTCGCTGGCAAACCGAACCAGCCTTCTTGCCACGTAAAGGGGATCCTCTCCTGCCTCCAGCATCCGGGCCAGCCAGTATACCGCGGCATCCGGGTCAGAATTGCGCATGGATTTGTGAAGAGCCGAGATCAGGTTATAATGTTCTTCTCCCTTTTTATCATAAAGCAGGCTCTTTTTTCCGATACACTGCATCAGAGTATCCATGGTTACAATGGTCTTTTCTCCGGTGATTTCCCCATTTGCCACTGCCATCTCCAGAACATTTAAGGCAGTTCTTGCATCCCCGTTTGCAAAGGCAGCAATTTTCTCGATCATCTCACTGCTTATATCCACCTTCAGGTATCCAAGCCCCTTTGGGGACGTGAGAGCCCTTCGGATCAACTGCACCAGTTCTTCATTTGAAAGGCTGTGAAGGACAAAAACACGACATCTGGATAAAAGAGCGCTGTTAATCTCAAAGGAAGGATTTTCTGTGGTCGCGCCGATCAGGATAATGCTTCCCTTCTCCACAAAAGGAAGAAAGGCATCCTGCTGCGCCTTGTTGAAACGGTGGATCTCGTCTACAAAGAGCACGGTTTTCCTGCCCATGCGCCGTCTGCCCTCTGCCTGGGCCATCACTTCACGGATTTCCTTGATGCCGCTGGTAACAGCGCTGAAATTCACAAATTCTGCATGGGTTCTCTTTGCAATAATCCCTGCCAGCGTGGTTTTTCCCACCCCCGGAGGCCCCCAGAAAATCATGGATGGGATGCGGTCCTGCTCAATGAGCTGGCGCAAAAGCTTCCCCTTTCCCAAAAGATTCGTCTGGCCTGCAAACTCATCCAGATTTTCCGGACGCATCCGGCTTGCCAGAGGATCGTAAACATGTTCCGTATCAAACAGCGACAGCTGTTCCATATCCATTTTGCATGCCTCCCTTCTCCTTCTGCAAAAACCTCCCACTGTCGATTGATCCGTATAAAACCTTATCCCCGGATCGCCCAGCGGAGCTTGGTAGAGCGGGCCCGTCCGTTCTTTATGCACTCCTCTGCCGATGGGCGGATCACATCAGAGGAAATCTCACTGTAAACCCCTGCTTTCTTTCCGTCTTTAAATGCCCTTTTTACCAGTCTGTCTTCTCCGGAATGGAAGGTTAAAATCGCGGCCCTTCCTCCGGGCTTTAAGGCTCCCGGCAGTTTATCCAAAAAGGAATACAGCACCTCAAATTCACTGTTAATGTCAATACGCAGTGCCTGAAAGCATCTCTGGCAGGACTTTTTCACTGCCTCCTTCCGATCAGCCACCGGTAGAAATACCAGGGCTTCCTCAATCAGTTCCCGAAGGCGGGTAGTTGTGTCAACGGCATTTCCATTTCGCAGCTCACGCATCACCTTTCTGGCAATTTCTTTCGCATAAGGTTCATCCGAGTTTTCCACAAGCATCCCCACAAGTTCCTCCTCGTCCAGCTCCTTTAACCGTTCCGCTGCCGTCATCCCTCTGGAAGAATCCAGGCGCAGATCCAGAGGACCGTCTGTTTTATAGGAAAAGCCCCGCTCCGGGTTGTCAATCTGCATGGAAGAAACTCCCAGATCTGCCAGTATAAAATCAAAGCCTCCTGCTTCCTCTGCCACCTGGTCAATATTTGCAAAGTTTAAATGCTTTATGGTTAAAATATCCGGCCCGAATCCCCTTTCTGCCAGCCGCTTTCTGGTTTTTTCCATCTCGATGGTATCTACATCCAGAGCCCACATATGGCCCTGTCCCTTTAACTGCTCCAGCATATGGCCTGTGTGGCCTCCGTAGCCCAAAGTAGCGTCCAGCCCGGTCTGTCCCGGCTGGATCTGAAGGAAATCCAGGATTTCATTTACCATAATGGAAATGTGCATACCTGCAGGAGTGCTGCCCTTACTGATGACCTTTTCAATGGTATCCCGGTACTTTTCCGGCTGATGTTCCTTATACTTTTCCTCAAATTTCCTCGGGTGGGTACCCTTGTAGCGGACACGGCGTTTGTGAGGAACGGCGGATTCACTCTGTATACCGGACTCCTGTACACCTGTCACCTGTACGCCATCCTCCCGTACACCCAAATCCTCCTGTGTCTCTGAACTGTTTATGATCTCTTTTCTCTTATCCTGATCCATTTTATGCTTCTTTCTCCTTCCATTCTCTGATGCAGGCCAGAAAACGCTCTCCATACTTTTCATACTTAAATTCGCCCACGCCGGAAACAGACAGCATTTTCTCCCTGTCCTCAGGCTTTAAAACGCACATATGAGCCAGAGTCTTATCGGAAAATACAATATAGGGCGGTACCTTTTCCTCCCTTGCCGTCTGGGCTCGGAGCTCCCTGAGCCGCTCAAATAAGGGCATATATGCCTCTGCCATACCTGCCGAAACACCTTTGGCCTTCTTCTTTCTGCTTCCCGTATCGGTCTTTGTGTGCTCCTGCTCCTTTGCCATCTTCATCATAACCGTCTCTTCTCCTGCAAGAATCCTTCCAGAGCTTTCTGTAAGATGCACAATGGCATATTCATCATTGGTAACGGTGAGAAAACCGGACAGCTGCAGATGGTTCATCACTTGACGCAGCCTGTATACGGGAACTTTTGCCAGCTTTCCGTAGCAGATATTTCCATCCATGCGGTAATTGCGGATCTTTGCCGTGTTGGCTCCGTGAACCGTATCTATAATCACATTGGTCCCATAGCGCTGTCCGCTGGTCTGCACACAGCGGATGAGCGTCTCTGCAATCTCCGTCACATCTACAGTTTCAAACTGAGTCAGGCAGTTGGAACAGTTTCCACAGTAATTGCTGCCGTATTCTCCAAAATACCGCAGGATATAATCCCTGAGACAATCATTTGCAAAGCAGTAAAATGTCATTTTCCGCAGGCGCTCCCGGTCTCTCTCCATCACGATCTGCCGCGTCATGGGATCTAAGGCATCATTTTCCTGATTATGGTCAATAAAAAACTGATTGGTAATCACATCCTGACCTCCATAGAGAAGGATACACTCCGCCGGTTCTCCGTCACGGCCCGCGCGTCCTGCCTCCTGATAATAGGATTCCATATTTTTCGGCATGTTGTAGTGAACCACAAAACGCACATTGGATTTGTCAATGCCCATTCCAAAGGCATTCGTCGCCACCATAATAGGGGAATGATCGTAAATAAACTCCTCCTGATTGTGCCTGCGCTCTTCATCGCCAAGCCCTGCGTGATACCGTGTCACAGGAAAGCCCTCCCGGATCAGGTTGGCGCAGACCTCCTCCACTACCTTGCGGGTAATACAGTAAATAATACCGCTTTCCCCCTTATGGCGCTCCAGATAATTCACCAGAGCCGCATACTTGTCCTTAGGGGACAGCACGCCAAAATACAGGTTCCCGCGGTCAAAGCCTGTGGTAAGGACCTCCGGCTGGCGAAGCATCAGAATATCCATGATGTCATCCCGTACCTCCGCCGTAGCCGTAGCTGTAAATGCGCTGACCACCGGGCGCACCGGAAGCTGCCGGATAAAATCCACGATTTTTAAATAGCTTGGCCTGAAATCCTGTCCCCACTGGGATACGCAGTGGGCTTCATCCACAGCCACCATGGCAATCTTTACCTGAGGATCCAGTGCAAACTGTAAAAATTCCTCTGTCATCAGCCGCTCCGGAGCCACATAGATAATAGGATACCGCCCTGCTCTGGCAAACTCCAGCGCTTTTCTGTACTGGCCGTAGGTTAAGGAACTGTTTAAGTAAGCTGCCAGGATTCCCTCCTGATTTAAGTTGCTCACCTGATCCTTCATCAGAGAAATAAGAGGCGAGATCACCAGGGTAATCCCGTCCATCATAAGGGCAGGAATCTGGTAGCAAAGAGACTTTCCGGCCCCCGTAGGCATGATTCCCAATACGTCCCTGCCTTCTAAGATTGCTTCAATTAAACGCTCCTGCCCTTCCCTGAAGCTGTCGTAGCCAAAATAATGCTTTAAAATTTCCTGTTGTGTCATTTATGTTATGTACCTTCCTGCTCTCCCTCATTAGCCTCGTCTACGGAAACACTGCTCTCCGCCCTGCCGTCCGCATAGGTCAGGCGAATCACCGCCTGAGGCCAGTTAAGCGCAATCCGCGCTGTCTTTTCCCGTTCTTCTCCTGCTTTTTTCATTAAATCTAAAAGTTCCTCCAGCACAGCCCTGGTAAGATAACCGCCTCTCCAGTGAAAAGTAAGGGGCTTTCCCTTTTTCGCTGCCTGACAGGCTCTCTTATAGACATCCTCTGCCTTTGTAAATGACAGCTTCTTTTCTTTATAATAAAAATGATCCCCGTCTGTACAGGACGGCGCCGGAGCGATTAACGGCTCATGATCTCGAAATACTGCCTTGTCATCCAGATTAAAATAGTCATACCGGATCCCGCCTTCTGCGCAGTTATGCTTTCCCAGCGTATTGTCAAAGGTAGTGTCCAGATGATAATACACGCCTCCGATCTGCACAATATTCCAGGTATGACGGTACTTGATGCCTTTTTCCGGATTATTTCCGCAGATTGCAATCATGCACCAGATCCCAAGGCCATCGCAGAGCACCTTCACTGCCTTTGCAATCCCCTCACATACTCCCACACCCTGGCCCAAAGGACCGATGATCTCATGGGAATAGGCCTTTTTCAGCTTATCGTAGTGGACATTTTCACAGATAAAATCGTGAATATACTTCTCCTTCTCCCACTCGGAAAGCTTTGCCGCCGGCCGGATCAGCTTCTCCACCCGGGACGCCAGTGCCTTTTTATGCTCCTTTATCTTTCCCTTTTCAAACAGATACTCCGGTTCAAAAATCAGATTGGGCGAATCCTGATAATATTTATAATGAAATCCACTGGCCCAGAATATCTCCGGATGATCCAGACGCAGACGGAAAAACAGGTCTGTCAGCTCCCTGCCGTCAATTCTGGGGACTAAAAAGGAATCCTCCAGATTCATAAGCCCCTGGAAAATGGCATGGTAGACGGACTGATGGTGTTTGGGTAGTTTTGTGTAGTAATATGGTTCCATTTTCGAGTTTTATATGGCCTTTCTATTCTTATAATGGTCCAACGTCATCCCCCTGCCGGGGAATCAGGCCGACATGACATCACCGGTCTGCAGCCCTTTGCCGCTTATTTTACCGTACGGCCTGTCAAATGAGTTCAGTATCCCTATTATAACACTGAATTGCAGATTTTTGATATATTTTATTTGTTAAAAGCACCCTTCCTGCATCATAAATAAATACTCACACCTCTGCCAGCTGAATCCGCGACAAACGGAAAAACAGCTTCCCAAGCGCATATCTTTGTAAATCCATATATTCCTCCTGCGAAACAGTTCCTCCGTAATTTAAAACTTCCATGTCTCCGCCTGCACCCGTTATAAAAATGCCGGAAGAAGTGAAACCATTTTTCAGATAAAACCTCCGGCGGGCAGTCCGCTGCTGACAATTCTCTGCCATATCGTCCACACGTTCAATTAACAGCACGATTTTTTTATCCGGAAACTGCCCGCATATATGTTCCAGAATCCGGCTTCCCGTTCCTCTGCTCCGTATTTTCGATGACACTGCCAGATAATCTATCATAACCATATCTTTATATACAACAAAAACTGTAAATCCCAGAAGCTGATTTCCCTCTGCTGCCACCGCCAGCACGGCTTTTTTTCTCTTAATTGACTGGCGCAGTAAAAAAAAGGGCTTTCTTTCGCATTTTGGAAATGCTTCCATATAAATTTCTTTTATTTCCGACCACTGCTGCTTTTTAACTGATGTAAATTCCATACAATCTCCTTCTTCCTATTGACATTATTCTTATATGCCCTATCATATAATGTACAGTAAGTGTACAGTCAAGGAGTTTTTATGGAGCAAAAACACTATCTATACTCCTCCGGAGAATTTGCCAAACGTGCCGGAGTCAACAAACGAACTCTTCATTACTACAACGATATCGGCTTATTCTGTCCTGAGGTCATTGAAGAAAATGGCTATCACTATTACACCTGCTTTCAGTTCGCACAGCTGGAAATGATCCTGACACTGCGAAAAATCGGCCTGTCCATTGAAGAAATCCGGGAATATGCTTCCAGTCCATCGGACGATTCCTTTTCCCAGATAATGGAGAAAAGGAAATTATGGATTGAAGAATCCATTCAGCAGCTTTTATCTGAACAGTCATTTTTAGAACAAAAAGCGGAACGTCTTAAAATTGCTATGAACGCAAAACACGGCTCCATTCAGCTGTGCTCGCTTGCTCAGCAAAAAATTCTTATTTCTTCTGCCATTACGGGAAAATATGATGAGGCGGATTTTTCAGTTGCTGCTGATTTTTCTCTCAGGCTGAAAGAGACATTTCATCTTTATGACAGCTTCGGAAGCCGTATTTCTATGGATTCTATCCGAAGAAAGCATTTTAACAGCTACAGTTCCTTTTTTGCTTACTGCCCTCATACCTCCGAGGCATACGACGAAATACTGCCGGCGGGAACCTATCTGCGCTCCTTCTGTATTGGGACATGGGATAAGCTTCCTCAGGTATACCGGTCAATCCTTTCCTATGCCAAAGAGCATCATCTGCTTCTTACCGGCTATGCCTATGAAGAGGGGCTAAATGAAATGGCACTTAAAAATCAGGCAGATTACATCACCATGATCACGATTCCATGCAGCGTTTCTGATTTAACAGAAAAAAGGTTGTGCTTCCCGGAAAAATAGGTTATAATGTACAGGTCATTTTAGTCATATAATAAAACAATTAAAAGTGAGGTGAGATCATGGACGGTAGTGATAGTCGAAGTACGGATAAGGTATTCCAACCATTTACATACACAGACAGCTTCCGACTGTCCATGGCCTGATTTCGTCTGTATATATGAGTGAATACCATTGTCTGTTCCAACACAGCACTACATAAGCAAAAGCGATTGCAGTCTGTTTTGTTTGCAGCCGGCAGTGGTTTTTTTATGCCCTTTTTGCTGCGAACAGAATTTCTGTACCCGCCTTTGCCCAAATCAGCTTGTAAAGGAGGACAATGAAATGGCAGCAAACACAACAGCAGCAGGATACAGCCTGGAAATCGCAGAGCTGATCCGCAGCAATCTGACTCCAAAGAGAATGCAGGAACAATTATCTTCCTACCATGAAAATGATATCGCATTGGCTCTGGATCTTTTAAATAAAACAGAACGCACAAAATTATATCAGATCCTGGATTCAGAAGCACTGGCGGATATATTAGAATATTCCGACCATATTGCAGAATACGTCCAGGAATTAAGCATCCGAAAAAAAGTCGATGTATTTTCCCGTATGGAAACCTCTGATGTAGTGGATGTACTCCGGCACCTGGAAAAAGGGGAACGGGAAACGCTCATCGACTTACTGGATCCTGAGGTACGCTCCGACGTAAAATTACTGAGTTCCTTTGATGAGGATGAAATCGGAAGCGTTATGTCTACTAATTACATCGTTGTTTCCGATCACGCCTCTGTCAAAGAAGCCATGTCTGAGCTGGTTCGTCAGGCAGCGGAAAATGACAATATCAGCACCATCTATGTTGTCGATCAATATAATATATTTTATGGAGCTATTGATTTAAAGGATCTGATCATAGCCAGAGAAGGAACGGATCTGAAAGGTATCATGACCTGTTCCTATCCATACATTTATGCGCGTGCATCCATCGAAGACTGTATCCCTCAGCTTAGAGATTACTCTGAAGATTCTATCCCGATACTGGATAATGACAACAAACTAATCGGTGTTATCACTGCCAGCGATCTGGTAGAAGTCGTTGGAGACGAATTAAATGAGGATTACGCAAAGTTTGCCGGTCTTTCTGCTGAAGAGGATCTGGAGGAACCCATTTTTCTCAGCGTAAAAAAACGCCTTCCCTGGCTTTTTATCCTGCTTGGAATGGGCCTTGGCGTATCGGCAACCGTAGGCCTCTTTGAATCCATCGTCGCACAGCTTCCTGTTATTATGTGTTTTCAGTCCTTGATTCTGGACATGGCAGGTAATGTAGGAACCCAGTCTCTTGCTGTTGCGATCCGTGTACTTATGGATAAGCAGCTTTCAGGAAAGCAGAAACTGGCGCTGATCATAAAGGAATCACGGGTAGGATTGACCAACGGTTTAATCCTTGGTGCCCTGTCATTTCTCATAATCGGAGGTTATCTGGTTCTAAAGGGAAATACCGTCCCCTTTGCCTTTGCGGTTTCCGGATGCCTTGGCACAGCTATGGTACTTGCCATGCTTATCTCTTCTTTATCCGGTACAATCATTCCTATTTTCTTCCAGAAAATAGGAGTGGATCCGGCAGTAGCATCCGGCCCACTTATCACAACGGTAAACGATCTGGTGGCCGTCATTTCCTACTATGGATTGTCCTGGATTATTTTAATCAATATTATGCAGCTTCCATAGGAAAAACATAAGGCCGAAAATGTATATCCGCATTTTCGGCCTTACCGTTTATTCCTAATCCAGATAAATTTCGATCATAGCCTCCTGATAAGCGGCTTTCTGCTCTTTCTGCATCCATTTTTTTATTTCCAGCAGTTCAGGTCTGTATACATGATCCAGCTTTTTGATCCGGCTGCCGCTTAACCTTACACCAGACAGATACTTTTTATACCACTCTGCCTCATATTTCCATAAATACAGCGAATCTTCATACCGTTCTTTTAATCTCTGAGCAATCAGAAGTCCCTCCGGATCAAAATCCCCTGCATACAAGAATTGATGCGTTTCCTTCAGAAAATCCAGCAGCAGGAAGGATGCCAGTCTTGGCTGTCCATTGATGCAGACCGCCGCACAGGCTGGATTCCGGCTTGTCAAAACGGAAAATACGGACGGATTTTCTACCACATATATCTCCCACTGCTGTGCAGTAACGTTGCTGAGTTCTCCAAGGGTACGCAGGGTCAGGCGAACAGGCTCTTTTTCTTTTAAAAAACCTTCGATCCCTTCGTGTATGCATCCGTCCTGTTTCCATGCATGCAAACCATAAGCCAGTGTTTCATTGGACAGATCATCCTTTAAAATACCTGCCTGATACAGCAGGCAGCTCTTCTCTTCTGCCGGAGACATCTCATCACTGAAGCTGCTTTTAAACTGGTCTTTCAGAAATAAAATCAGAAGTCTTTCCGCTGTTTTTCCGGCGTCAAAATAATGGGGATTTCCTGTTACCTGCGCTGCAAACACCGCCAGAAGCTGTTTTTTTCTTATAATGCAGATCTGCTGATAGGCTTTCATAATATTTTTCAGAATATCCCTCAGTCCTTCCGGATTTTCCCGATACTGCTGCATCAGAATTTCATAGCCGTTTCCATGATTTTCCAGAACCTCTTTCAGCCACATTCCCACCGGATCTTCTTCCTTTCCATCCAGCAGCCCAGCAAAGAAATCCTTTCTTTTTTTCTCTTCCTTCTCTTTTTCCTCTTTCTTTACCGTCAATTTTTCTCCAAAATAAGCCTCAAGGAGCATTTCCGCGGAAATCCCGGAAAACCGGCTTTCAGCGAGACATTTTTCCAGCAATCCGGCGGAAACGGTTACTGTTTTGTTTTCTGTATAATCCTTTTGTAAGAATCCGCTTAAGTCCTGCTTTTCTGCCAAAGTAAGCCCGGACAGAACTGCTTTTCCTCCCATATGTCCCAGGCTGGCATATTTTTCTTTAAATTTTTGAAAGAGCTTTTCATAAACAGATCGCTGCCGGAAATAATCCAGACATTCGTTCATCTTTTTTTGTCCGGTCTCATCCATATTTTATCCTTTCTGAGCCATCTGATCTGTTACCATTACCTTCTTCTTTCCATTCCACAGATAGCGGATCACAGAAACAAATCTGGCATTTTCCGGCCGGATGAGCTGATAGATTGCCAATGCGGGAACGGTATCATAATCCCCCCATAAAATCTGAGAATTGATCATAAAATTAAATTCAAACTCTACTATAAGGCGGAACATATCGCGGATATTCATTTCATCCACACCGGCAAAGGCCTCATCCAGAGAAATCATTTTCGGCGCGTCTTCACGGGCTCCCGCATATTTGGCTGCCACTGCGGAAAACAGCGGTACATACATGGACATGGCTTTTTCGCCTCCGCTGAACGTAAAGAACACCCGGTCTGTAAGTTCTTTCTTCTTCTCTCCTGTTTTCTGACACTCCAGCTGGAATTCAAACCATTTCCGATAGTCCAGAACCTCCCGCATCGTCGCATGGAAGGACTGCACTGCTCCTGTATCTCCCGCAAGCTTCCTTGCTTCCTCAATCTTGGAACGGAAATGCAGCGAAATTTTGTCTATTTCTTCGGGACGCATGATTTCGGCGTCTTTCTGCAATAATTCCACCAAAGCTCTGGTGTCCAGCTGTTCTTCTTTTTCTGCCCGTTTATTTTTCCACCGCAGGCTCAGTCTCAATCCGCTGGAAGTCTGCATGGATTCCATCAGTCCGTTCATTTTCTCTACCCAGCGTTTGCTTGCCTGAATTCGGGCACGTATTTTTTTACTGATGGTATTCGCCAGAATATCCTCAAACAGTTCCCGGTCTCTTTCACTTAAAACCTTGGCCAGCCCATCCGCATCTTCACAGAGTTTTTGCAGCAGCTCCTTAAATTTTACTGCGGTTCCCCTGTATTTCGCTGAAATATCAATTCTCTTTGCGCTCATATCCAGGAAGGAATTTTCATCATTCAGGTCTTCAAAAAGAGAGGACAGTGTAATCTGATAATCCAGAAGAAATCCACGGTTCTGATGATAAACCTCCTGCAAACTGCCAAAAACATCCTCCTGCTTTTTATTTCCGCAGCTTCCTGAAAGCTGTCCGCAGACTGCCTTTGCCAATCCGTCCATATCGTCGGTTTCCTCAATTACATCTTCCGTATATCCCAAACCATATTCCAGCTTAAACACGGTTCCGTATGTTTCTTTTTTATCTGAAAGCTGTTCTTTTTTCGTTTCATTTTCCTGTATTTTATCCTGCAGTACAGCTGCTTCATTTTCCAATCGATTCTGCCTTCCTACACAGCTTTCTCTCTCACCGGGCAGAAGAATAAGCCTCTGCATACAATAATCCAGACGTTCTCTGATTTGTTCGTAATCGGTAAGCTCCAGCTGTTTTCGTACAGAAACCAGAAATTCTTCCAGTTCCCTGACCTTTATTGAAATTCTACTCAAATCATAGCGGATATCATCCAGATCCTGCTCTATATCATCCCTGTATTCCTGCTGGCTTTTCACATACAGGACTCCATTTTGATAGTTGCCATAAGACACCCGAAGCCCGGCAAGCAGATCTTTATATTTATGCAGCGATTCCAAAACGGAAACAAACAGATCCAGACGGGGAGAAAGGTAACATTTCGCGCACAGCTCCCTTACTTTGATACGAATTTCATCCAGTTTTTTCCGTTCTGTTTCTGTGAGCGCCTGCTGCTCTCCTAGCCGCCTGACCGCGAGTTCCAGGCGGTATTCCCAGCCTGCAAGCTCTTTTGCCGCTGTTTTTAAATCTTCATCTTTCGGAAATTTCTCCCATTCTCTCCAAAGCAGCTCCAAACGCAGGCCGTTCTTCTCCAATGCAGCCTTTATTGTTTCCACCTGCTGCATTTTATTATGACAGAGCGTCTCCAGTTCTTCTATTTTTTCCTTCCTGTATTGTTCTCTGGCTCTGATACCGATAAATCTGGCGTGGTATTCTCCGGTAACCGTTCCTTCCAGGACTCCCAGACGATAATTTCCCCGTTCATCAATCCAGGTTCTTCCCGGATCGTTGCTTCTGCCAAATCCAATGGAAGATAAAATTCCTGAAATCTTCTGATAAAACAGGATATCATTCTCTCCGTTATCTACATCCAGCACCTTTGTCAAATTTTCCCGTACATGAGAAACATCGCCAAAAATATACCTGTCGCATACGCCGCAGTCCAGTTCTAACACTTTGTCTCTGTATTCTTCCGAAATGATCAATGCATCCAGTATTCCCATCTGCTGAAGAGCCTCTTCCAGGCGGTCTGCCTGCTGTGATTCCATCCCTGTTCCAAACTCTATGGTCTTATAAAACTGCTGATAGGGAATCCCTTTTTCTTTTAAAAGACTGCGGTTTTTCTGTACGCATTCCGGCTGCTCCGGTTCCGGCTCTTTCTGCGTCTTCCACTCGGTCAGCTCCTCCTCTAATCTCTGTAATTCACCGCTCTCATTTTCCATCTCCTGCTCCAGCAGCATTCGTTCTCTGGTAAATTCGCTTTCCTTTTCATATAATGTTTGTTTCGCCAGCTCCCGTATTTCAGAATAATCGCTCCCCTGTTCATACCCCTGAATTTTTCTGGAAATCTCCTGCATCACATCCGGCGTGAGAGAAAGTTCTTCATTGCTGCGTTCCCAGAGATATACCTGTTCTGTCAGCTCTGCCTTTGTTTCCTGCAAAAAACGTTCATACTGCTGCACCTCCCTTTCTGCCCCATTTCGTTCTGCCTGGCATAAATCCAGTTCCTTTAAATAACGATCATATTTTTCCTGGCAGTTTTTTTCCTCCGTCAATCCCTCTTTTCCCCGCTCTGCCTGCTCCGTATACCTTTTCAAAAGCTGTACGTGGGACTCAAACGAATAATCCGGATTTTTATCTTCCAGCAGTTCTTTTTTCAAAAAGGAAAACTCATCAAACGGTACTTCTTCCAGTTCATCCTCCATTTCCTCAATGCAGGTTTCTATCTCTCCCCAGATGCGTTCATTTTCTTCCTCTCCCCGTTTCAGCCGTCTCTCCGTTTCCTGCAGCTTATCCTTTTTCTCCTGCTCCTGTCTCTCTTTTACACACTTTTCCTCTGCCTTTTCCCGCAGTTCTCCCGTTAATTCCAGTTCCTGTTCCTTTAACTTTGCCGCATCGCTTTTTGTGAGGGATTCTTTTTCCTTCTTTAAAACTTCTTCCTCCCGCGCAAGCTCCTGATACCGCTGTTTTTCTTTTTCCAGCATCACTGTTTTTTCATTCAGTTCTTCCAGCTGTCTTTTCCCCATACGTTCACAGTCTTCATAGGCGTTTCCAGCTTCTGCAAACATACGGGCTTTATTATAAAGTACGATCTGGTTATACTGGTCGTAAATTTTTTCAATCTGTCTGGCCCCCCGGATGCTCTCGTTTAAGCTGTCCAGATTGGTTTTCAAATTATCCATATTTTCAATCGCCTCAGACATGGGCCGCAAGTCATCTTCCGATAAGGTCTGCAGCGAACTGCTCAGAATTTCATTAATAACGGTAGGCTTAAAATCTTTAGAAAGCTTTGGCGTACGAAGCTGGATCAAAAGCTCCAGCAGTTCCTTATACTCTTCCTGGGTTTCAAATCCAAACAGAAGGCGATTCACACAGGCTGCATATTCGCTTTGAGTCTCCATCACCTTCCCGCCATCGCCAATCCTGTTTTTTAGCTCAATTTTAGAACAGGTGATTTTATTTTCCAGATCTTTATACAAAAAGATATCATATCCCACCCGTCTGTTATCCGTAATACAAAAATACCAGGATTCCAGCTTTTTATTCTTTCTTGCACGGATTCCCAGCCCCAAAGTCAGATATTCTTCACTTCCCAGACGCTTAAATTCCATATAAAGATATCCGGTTCTCTCATCCCGGTCATCATTTTCTTCTAAAAGATAATTCTCCATTTTCCTTGCACGGGAGCCAAATGGATCCAACCGCTCTGGACGCATATTTCCATCCAGTAAAAGAGGAATAAAGCTCTGCATGGTGACTGATTTTCCCGAACCATTTGAACCTCTTAAAAGCATACGGCCTTCCGAACATTCAAACGTTTCCTCATCATAGTACCAAAAATCCACCAGTCCTGCCCTGTTTATCTGCCACTTTCCACTATTCATCGCCTTTGTCCTCTTTTCCAAAATCTTCCGGATATTTTCCCATGATTTTACCTGCTGCTGATCGGATGTATATATCACCATATGCCTGCTCTATCATCATCAGATTTTCCATATAATCATATACTTCCCGGTAAAATTCTGCAAAGGTCATTTCCCGATAGGTCTTATTAAACCCTACCCCAAACTGCTCTTTGCACTTTTCCACAAGCCTCTGAAAATTTTCTTTTGGAAGACGGATTTGTTCATCCAGAGGCACTTCTACTCTGCCTGTCCGTATTTCTTCCTGCAAAAGCTGGTACAAAAGCAGCACAATGTCTGACAGTGTATTTTCTTCCGGAAAGGTCCGGCCAAGCCTGCAGTTCTCCTCCAATATCAGAAACGCACTGCTGCTGTGTACCTGCAGCTCACATGGAAACAGCTCCGATAATTCCCCCTGTATCATATTGCGGTAATTACGCACATAGGCAAAATCTTCTTCCGTATCCCTCTCTCTGTACATTCCCATGGTCATCAGAAGCCTTCGGTACACCCGCTGTCTTCGGATAATTCCCCTGTCCTCATCTAAATCAATCCACTCTTCTTTTTCAAAATCTTTCGGCACTGTATATCCCATAATATCCTGGGTGAAATTTTTCATAAAATACCGTGAAACCCCTGTATTCTCATACAAAACTTCACTGGTATCATCTTTTGCAAATCCCTCTTCTGTCCCGTCATTTACATTCAAAATTCCACATGCCACACAGTATTTCATCACCCGGATCATATGACGGCGGTAACGGTAAATAGTCCAGTCAATCTGCTCTTCCCTGTACTGGCTCTGTACATATTCCGTAAGCTCTGACAACACAAACTGATCCTCTGCCTCTTTATCCTCAAGAAACATAAGAACCAGGCAAAAAAATACATACTCAATGGGATCGCAAAACTCAGAAATCCCCATCCAGTTTTCTGCAGCTGCAGGCAGCTTTTCCACCTTGATCATATAAGGATTGATCAGTACCTGATACCCCAGCTTTTCTCTTAAAAATTTCTTTTCCTCCCCTGATGCCAGCGCTTCTTTTACCTGATAATACAGCTCACGATCCCTGGATTTTAAAATCCATCTGTTGTTCAGCAGCACTTCCAGTACCTTCATATCTCCTGTTCCCCTTCTTCAAATACCATCGTATAACAGGGCATCTGAAACTCTCCGTCTGTACATTTTAATGTACAGTATTCCTTTGCATCTGTCTCTTCAATGTAATACATCTGACCATCCTCGGTCTTGGCTCTGTGATTTTTCTTCTCCAATGCCTTAGACAGCCATAAAAGAAATATATCCCGCACATATGGCTCGATCACCGGAAGATCCGCAAACTCCAGCCTTCCGTTTTTAATATAGCTTCTCAGCAGCTTCCGTTCCTTTTCCAGCCGCTGTATTTCAGCCCTGCGCATGGCCTCCTTCTCTTTTGAATGGTCTGTAATCCCGCTTCTTTTCGCCTTTTCCCTATACGTACGAACCCTGGGCGTTACTGTGACCACATATGGCTTTTCCTCATATACCCCGCTGTTGATACTGTCCGTCTCTCTGGCCATACTCCCCTTTAAATGCAGCGGTTTTTCCATCCCAAAAACAACCGCTGCCAATCGATGGGCCTCGGAAATATTTCTGCATTTTGCAAACATTTGGGCTACCTTTTTATACTCTTCCCTGCGATTGGAGCCCTGATTGCTCATTTCGCTGATACGGGCCGCATAACGCGTAATTTTCCTGATAATTTCATTGGTTGTATCAAATACCTTGCCTGCTTCCGATTCCTGTCCATCTCTTCCTGCAAACCATTCTACCATGCTTTCCCAGCGCCCGTTGATTTTTTCATAAATCAGCTGTTCATCCATTTCCACATCTATACGGGGAATAGAACACTCATACGCTGTGACCTTCTGCAAAATGTCCTTTACCGTTTTTTCCTGTACATTCTTCAGCTCCTGTTCAATCGCCGCCACATTCACCTGCAGACTTTTCACAAAGGAACGCAGATAGTCCATCAAACGATCTTTGAATAAAAGAAACTCTCTGGTTCTCATCATCTCTTCTGCTTTTACGCTGTTCAATTCCCGCATATAATCCTGATAATTCTGATTTAATCGAATGAAATCATTGTTCAGATCATTCCACCAGGCATGAATATTCTCGTCCTCTTTCACAGATATTTCTTCCAGCTTTCCCAGATTGATCCGAATCCGTTCCAATAATGTGGGCTCAAGGGACGATCCCTCTATAAACAGATTTTCGATTCGTACAATCATGCGCTCAATTTCTACCGCTGTCTCCGATAACTGATACCGAAACTTTTTGTTCTTGAATTCTTCAATCGTAGCCGCCTTTCTGGTGTCCTGAATGGTAACCAGATTTCCCCAGGATGTCAGGGCTGTCAGATCCTGCTGGCACTGCTCCATCGTATAATCCGCAAAATATGGATCTTCTTTTAATTCTTCAAAAACCTCTTCCTGATACAGCCAGTATTTTAACTTCTCATATTTTAAATAAAAAAGCCGGATGATGGGGCGGTATCTGTCTGTATTTTCCACATTCAGATACTTCGCCTCCAGCACCGGCTTTCTCATTTTTTCCTGAATTTTCATCGTATTTATCCTCTGTACAATCTGCATTTACAGACATATGAAACTGTCTGCCGTTGAGTGTTATCTTTGATTATGATAGCATGGGAAGTGGGAAATATATAGGGGGGTATGGGGAAAGTTTTTTATATTTTATGGTAAAATTTTTTTGGTGGAGTAGTTCCATGTAAATCCAGATAAGAAACCTCAAATCCGCTTTCAGCTTTATCTTCCACAATTTCCATATAATAGGACATTGCCCGGTCATCATTCTTCGCCACGCAATCTGTAACTTCCCAGTAACTACTTTTAGGAAAACCAGATCGTATAAGAAAACCAGGTAATTTCAGTTTCCAATTTGTCCTACAAACAGGCAGTTCCAGTGGCTTTGCTTCCACGCTATAACTTTTCAAATAGCTGACAATATCTTTTTCATTATGTATTTCTCCCATCCAACGATCCCTATATATCATTGCATTCATAAATCCAGAATATCCCACCTTTGTATAGGAACAGGCGCATACTATAAAAATTTTTGTGAGAACTATCTTTACAAACCAGCATTTACATGACATAATGATAATCAAGTGACATGTCACGTTAAAAGGAGGGATATCAATGGCGCAGAAAACAATTCAAGGAAATCAGGTACTTGCTAGACAGATCCGATCCAGACGAAGCGAACTGGGGCTAACAATCGAGGAAGCCTCTTCCCGGGCCGGAGTAGGTACAAAAACCTGGTGCCGATATGAAGCCGGCGGATCCATTCGTATCGACAAATGCAAAGGAATTTGCAGGGCACTGAACTGGATCGTTTTCCCGGAATCAGATGCAGAAACTTATGAAACTATCTCTGTGCAGGAGTATAAAACTCACGAGGCCTGGTCTCCATTTCTTGAAAATACATATGGTACCAGAGCCGCTATGGCATTTGCGGCAGGCAGCGATATCCTGTCCGACCATATTAATGAAGACTTGGCCGAGCTTGTTTCCATGCCTGCCGGATCTCATCTTGGTCAACTAAGCGTATCGTGGCTGTGTAGTGATCTTCCAGAACAGTTTGTGATGCACTATGATTACGATTTTCTATACCGGATGAAGTGTACCCTGCAAAACATGAGAACGCGTGCGAAATATGGATACCCTATGACAGCACACAGCGTTATGGAAGAGTTGCTGCTTTACCTTTGTAACGAAGAAGCTTCTATGCTGATAGAACTCAATGACGAAATCAATCGATTTGAAGATGATGACACTGCTTCCGAAGAGTGGGTGTCTGATCTGCTTGGCGATTCGGATATCCTCAGCTGGCTCTACGCTGATATGTATTTGGATGCTGAGCATCCATATCATTTTTTTCACTGGAATGACCAGCAATTCTATAGTAAGCGCAAAATATTGCTACGCTGCCCATGAATCACGCTTGCACCAAAATGATAGATGCAAGCGTTTTGCTCTATGTTTAGTTTTGACAGTTCGCTTTCGCAGTCTCGCTCCATGGGGCAAGCTGTTCCAGCTGTTCATCTGACATTTTAGCGTCTGGTCGCTGTGATAAGAGGTATGTCAGATATTTGTAGGTATTCAGGTCATTCGCTTTTGCCATCTCAACCATTGTATACACAATAGCGCTAGAGACAGCTCCCTTCGGACTGGCACTGAACAGCCAGTTTTTCCGCCCAACAGTGAATGGTCTGATTGCATTCTCGCTAAGATTATTGGATAAACTGCAATGACCGTCTTCCAGATAAGTCATCAGGCAAGTCCTCAAACATGGGTACTGGCTATGAAAAATCCCCGCATTTTGCGGGGATTGAGAAGATTTTATAGAAATGATCAGGATCATTAAAAAATCAGGACTTTTTGTATCGGCTTGGGCATTCTTTCTGAACTCTGGGCGACCATGGGAGCAGATCATCAATAAATCTGAGATCTCTGTCATCCATATGCTGCGGAATCTCAGTAAGCAGCAGGTTGAAATACTCGAAAGTATTTATCCTGTTTGCTTTTGCTGTTTCAACCAGGCTGTACAGGATCGCGCTTGCCTTTGCACCGTTGGAGGATTCGATCATGACAAAGTTTTTTCGACCAATGGTAAAAGGCCGGATTGCCTGTTCGGCATAGTTGTTATCCATTGGGACATGGCCATCCGATAAAAACACACGAAGGTAATCTTCCTGATTTATACTGTAAGCAAGAGCTTTTCCGATCGTACTGTTATGAGTTACCTGGGAGTATTTCTGTTTTGCCCATGCGAAATAAGCATCCACTTTTTCAGAAAGAATAAGCTGACGCTGTTTTTTGCGGTCTGTAGCAGAAAGGTCATCGAAAGTGTTATCGATGTGCATGATTTCCGTGATCATGCTGTATGCTTCCTGTGCGACGGAACCTTTGGCAGTGTCCTGACCGACAGACTTTATGAATTCAGCAAAAGGTCTTCTGGCATGGACCCAGCAGCCTGCAACTTTGAGATCCCGGCGTTCTTTTGCAAGTTTATGGTAGACCTGATATCCATCTGTGACCACAGTCCCGGAAAACGTCTTCAGGAATTCCCGGGGCTGTTCCGAATGGCGGGAAGGCTGCCAGTCAAAAAGAACGATGGGATGGGTTCCACGCAGCGGGCGGTTCCGGTAGACCCACATATAAGTCTTCTTACCGTTTTTGATCTTCGAATGCTCAATCCGCATAACCTTTACGGGTGTCTCATCAGCATGTATGACTTTGCTGTCATAGATCCGTTCATGGAGCCGGTCATAGATGAGAGAAAGATATTCATCTGCACTTTTTATCACCCAGTTTGCCATGGTATTCGTGGAAAGCTGGATTCCATTCGTTTTAAAAGCTTTTGCCTGTCGTTCCAGAGGCAGGGCGTTGGTATACTTGCCATTGATAATGGAAGCGACCAGTGCAGGTGTTGCAATGCTGTTGCGGAAAAGGTCTTTTGGTCTCGGAGCTTTCAGAATCGTTCCATCATTGTTTCTGGAAGCATAAACATGGACATGGTGTTCATCCACAATAAATGTCTCCGGGATGATATGTAGCCGTTTATAAATTTCCTCCGGGAGTTCCTTGTAACCATCCGGAAATCTGGCTGCCAGTTCTTCTTCAGAAAGTGTATGTTCGATGATGCGTGCCGGAAGTCCGGCCAGATCCGCATCCCGTTTACCGACAGCTTTTTTTCGATGATAGGACGGGATGACAACCTCTGTGATTTGTAAACGGTAGAATACGAGTACCTTTTTATTCACTTCAAGTTATGCCATAATCATACTCAACAAAATAACA